>CZKG01000051.1_pt1 | contig 24287 bp, 24 predicted proteins | sample 1122071 | NCBI WGS metagenome assembly CZKG01 (sample SAMEA3539301, study PRJEB10725) | soil metagenome | biome: tundra; feature: field; material: soil | place: USA | collected 2010-05 | depth 0.15 m | reverse complement strand
CGGTGGCCGAGCGCGGCGCGCGGGCGGTCGCGAGCCGCTCGATCGCGGCCCTGTCCGACCGTGACGGGATGGGCGGAGCAGAGGTCCTGGTGCTGGTGCCGGGCGGCGAGGACTCGACGGCGGCGCGCGCGGCCGAGGCGGTCCTGCACGAGATGCAGTCGGGTCTCGGCGGTTACACGTTCGCGCTCGGGCGCAGTCGCGTCACCGAGGATCCAGCCGAGCTGCCCCGCGCCGCCAGCGAGGCGCTGCTCGCGGCCAACGTCGCCCAGGGCTCGCGCGAGGGCTCGGCGCTGGCCTTCGAGCAGACCGGGGCCTACAGGCTGCTGCTGTCGGCGATGAGCGAGAACCCCAGCGAGCTGCAGCGCTTCTACGCCGAGACGGTAGAGCCGCTGGTGGCCTATGACGAGCAGTACGAGACAGATCTGGTGCGCACGCTCGAGACCTTCCTCGAGGCCGACGGCAACGTGGCGGGCACCGCGCAGCGGCTGTTCACCCACCGCCACACCATCTACTACCGCCTGGAGCGTGTGCGCGAGCTCTCCGGCCTGGACGTCAGCTCGAGTGACGGGCGCGAGAAGCTGAGCCTCGGCCTGAAGTCGATGCGTGTGCTGGGAATCACCTCGGCGGCCGGGCCCGCGCTCGAGGCTGGGGCGGAAGGCGGGCGCGTGCCCCGCCGCTCCGGCCGGCGCAGCTAGCGCCGCCGCCCGAACTCGACCGCGTACACGGCGCCGTGGCGCCCGACATGCAGCACGCTGGGCAGCGCCGGCGTGACCGCCACCGCGGCGTCGCGGAATTCGCCGTCGAGCATGATTTCGCGGTGCGGGCGGGAGGCCATCCATTCGGCCACGATGTGTGCGGGCGTCGCATAGCTGCCCGTGCCCCAGGCGATGTTCTGCCCCACCGAGATCCCTGCGGCGTGAGCCGGATAGCGGGTTCCGAGCGTGAGCGACATCGGCGTCTGTCCCGTCGGGCGGATGTCGGCGAAGTAGTCGAAGCGCACCATGCTGGCGACCTGGCTGAAGGCCACCCTCCCCAGTTCGGCGTTGGCGCGCAGCGCGCGCACCCGGTAGCCGGCGCGGATCTCATCGACGAGGCACAGCGTGGCGGCGTCGACCGCGTGTGCGTTGGCGGCGGTTGGGCGCAGGCCCGCGCCGGGGCAGCCGGCGGCCCGGGCGCTGCGGGGGGCGCCGAAGAGCATGACGGCGCACACCAGCAGGCCCGCCAGCGCCATCAAGGTCCTGCTCCCCGTTCTCGTCTCTTGCGCCGACAGAGTGCAGAAATGGTTGCAGCCGGAGTGGACCAATGCGTCACCAGGTGGTAACCGCAACGTCCAGGGCCTGAGCCTGGGGCGCATCAAGCCCTGGATTCACGGGCTGCTCGGCCCCGGGCGGGGGTGGCCGACGGCGCTTGTCCACGGCCATGGGCCGGTCGGCCGGACAGGATCTATCCTTCTAGCTCCCTTGGGGGGTCGTCCAATGGCAGGACATCAGGTTTTGGTCCTGAGAATCGGGGTTCGAGTCCCTGCCCCCCAACTCCCGATGCGGATCCGTGGCAAGCCAATAGCATCTGCCCCTTGAGCGCTCCGATCGTTCTGATCCTCGCTGCGGGCCAGGGCACGCGCATGCGCTCCGCCACCCCCAAGGTGCTGCACGAGCTGTGCGGGCGTCCGATGGTGCTGTGGCCGCTCGAGGCCGCGCTGGCGGCGGGCGCGGGCAAGGTGGTGGTCGTGGACTCGCCGCAGCGGGCCCTCGAGGGGGTCCTCCCCGAGGGCGTGGAGCTCGCGATCCAGCCGCAGGCGACTGGCACGGGCGGCGCGGCCGCGGCCGGCATGGCCCAGCTCGGCTCCGAGATCGACCCGGCGGCGCCGGTGCTCGTGCTCAGCGGGGACGTGCCGCTGGTCAGCGCCGAGGTGATAGAGGAACTGATCGCGGCCCACGCGGGCAGCGGGGCGGCGGCCACGATGGCGACGACCGTGCTCGAGGATCCGGCCGGCTACGGCCGGGTGGTGCGCGACAGCGCCGGCGCCGTGGAACGGGTCGTCGAGACCAAGGGCCATGGCGACTCCACCCAGGCCGAGCGCGAGATCTGCGAGGTCAACACCGGGATCTTCGTCTTCACGGCGGGCGCGCTCGCGGGCGCGCTCCCCCGCCTGAGCTCCGAGAACGCCCAGCATGAGCTCTACCTGCCTCAGGTGCTCGACCTGCTGCGCGCAGACGGCGCGGGCGTCGAGGCCCATGTCCTCGAGGACGAGCGTGTGGTGCTCGGCGTGAACGATCGCGCGGATCTGGCCCGCGTGCGCAAGCTCGCGCAGGCGGCGATCCACGAGCGCCACATGGAGGCGGGCGTCGGCATCCTCGACCCCGAGGGGACCGTCATCGACGTGGAGGTCGAGATCGGCCCGGACACGGTGATCGAGCCGTTCAGCACGATCCGTGGGCGCACGCGGATCGGGCGCGGCTGCACGGTGCGCCACTCCTACCTGATCGACTGCGTGCTCGAGGACGGAGCCAGCGTCGGCCCGTTCGGCTATCTGCGCCCGGGCGCGATTCTGCGGGCCGGCGCCAAGGTGGGGACGTTCGTGGAGGTCAAGAACTCGGACATCGGGCCGGGCGCGAAAGTGCCCCACCTCTCCTACATCGGCGACGCGGACGTGGGCGAGCGCTCGAACCTGGGCGCGGCGACGATCACGGCCAACTACGACGGCCGCGCCAAGCACCGCACCACGGTCGGCAGCGGGGTTCGCACGGGCGTGGACACCACGCTGGTGGCGCCGGTGACGCTCGGCGACGGCGCCTACACGGGCGCGGGCTCGGTCATCACCGAGGATGTGCCGCCGGGGGCGCTTGGGATCGCGCGCGAGCGCCAGCGCAACATCGAGGGCTATGCCGAGCGCAAGGAGTAGTGCAGGGATGACCGATTCGACCGGGACGTTTACACTCTCAGGAGAGATGAGCGCGATGGACACGCGCACGCAGTCGGCCGTGCAGACCAGCCTGCCGATCGACTACAACAAGCGCCTGATGCTCGTGAGCGGGCGAGCGAACCCGCAGCTGGCGATCGATATCGCGGACAAGCTCGGGGTGGATCTCGGGCCGGTGACGCTCAAGACCTTCTCCAACGGCGAGGTGTACTGCCGCTACGAGGAGTCGATCCGCGGCGCGGACGTCTTCATCGTGCAGCCGACCTGCGGCAACGCCCAGACGGGCGTCACGGCGAACGACTCGTTGATGGAGCTGCTGTTCATGATCGATGCGGCCGTGGGCGCCTCGGCGCACCGGGTGATCGCGGTGACGCCATGGTTCGGCTACTCCAGGCAGGACAAGAAGTCCGCTCCCCGCGAGCCGATCTCGGCGCGGCTGGTCGCGCGCATGCTCGAGGCGGCGGGTGCGGATCGGGTCCTGACGATGGACCTGCACGCCGGCCAGATCCAGGGGTTCTTCCAGAAACCGGTCGACCACATGACCGCGCTGTTCATGCTCACGCAGTACTTCTCGGACCTGCATCTTCCCGACCTCGTGGTCGTCGCCCCTGATGCCGGACGGGTCAAGCTCAACAAGAAATTCGCGTCCAAGATCGGCGCCGAGCTGGCGATCCTCGACAAGGAGCGCCCCGCGCAGCAGGTGGCCGAGATCGGCTATGTCATCGGTGACGTGCGGGGCAAGACGGCGGTGATCGTGGACGACATGATCGACACCGCCGGCACGCTCGTCGCGGCTGCCAAGACCGTCAAGGAAGAGGGTGCCGCGCACGTGTACGCGGCTGCCACCCACGCGATCTTCTCGGGCGGCGCGTTCGAGAACCTGAGCAGCTCCGGGATCGAGCAGATCGTGGTCACAGACACCATCCCCCTCGCCCCGGGCTATCCGGACAACGTCCGTGTGCTGCCGTGCGCGGAGCTGCTGACCGACTCGATCCGGCGGATATTCGTCGACGACTCGGTCAGCGAGGTGTTCGGCGGTGAGAACCAGCTGTTCTGAGCGCCGCCGCGGCTACGCCGATAGCGCGTAGGGATGCAGACGCGCGAAGAGCCTGCGCTCAACTCGCTCCCTATGATCCGGCCGATGCTGAGACGTGCCGCATGCCTCTCCCTCGCCGCGGCGTTCCTCGCCTGCGCCTCCTCGGCCGCGGCGGCCACACGACCGACGCTGTCGGTCCTCGGCCTCACCAACGGTCTGATCGCCGGGCAGACGCTCCCCTATGCCGAAACGGGTGGCCTCGCGGAGCTCGGCATCGTCTACAGCGGCCACCTGCCCGCGGGGGCCAAGCTCACGCTGTTCGAGAAGGACCCGGGGTCCAGCGCCTTCAAGGCGAGCAGGATCCCCGTGCGCCTGAGCGGCTCCCGCGCCAAGGTCCACGTCACCTTCACCCACGTGGGCGGGCCGGTGTCCTACAAGGTGGCGGTGGTCTCGGGCGGGCGGCAGCTGTCGGCCTCCAAGGCGGTGACGATCTACTGGGCCCAGCTGCCTGGCGGCGTGTTCGTGGAACTGCAGGGCGACTACGCGGCCTATACGAGCCGCACGAATGCCAGCGAAAGCTGCTCTGCTCCCACGGCGGCCAGCACGCTGTGCAAGGGCGACTCCTCGAGCGGCGCGACCGGTCGCATCAGCGCCTTCTCCGGCACCTATCCCGTCCCGCCGGGCTGGAGCGTGACGCTCTTCTTCAACGGCCAGCAGGAGTGCACCTCGAACGCGATCGACCCTCGCTGCGAAGTCGAAGTCACTTTCCCCACCGTCACCGCGACGACCGTCGTGCCCCTCACCGCCAAGCTCACCTCGCCCCACGGCGAAACGATCACGGCGACCAAGCTGGTCACGGTCTACCCGTAGCCTGCGGGCGCGGGGAGGGGCCGCGCATGCGCGGCCCCTTGGCAGGCTCACATGTGAGCCTGCCCGGGTGGGCACATGTGCCCACCCGTCATCATCTCGATCGTGTCGATCCCACCCCCAAATCCCGCCACGGGAGCGCGCGGTCCGCGCGAATGGTGGCGGGGCCTCACGCCGCGCCAGCGCCGCATCCTGCGTGCGCTGCTCGCGGTCGGCGTCATCGTGGTCCTGCTCGTCAGCGTCCTGCTCGCGCGCTTCCTCAGCGTGGAGAACGCCGAACGCAGCGACGCGCTGGCGCTCGTGCAGGCGGAGGCGAGGGGGAGCCTGGCGGGCATGCTCGCCCAGCTCGGCGGCTGCCGCGAGAGCCCTTCCTGCCTGGCCGCGGCTAAGGCCGACGCGAGCGACCCGCGCCTGCGCCGGGCGGGTGCCGTGAAGATCCTCCAGCTGGAATCCCCCACCGCGTACTCGCCGTTCGGCGCCTCTGGCAAGACGCGCCTGGCGTGGACGGTCATCGGCTCGCTGCCGGTCGTGCAGTGCGTGGAGGTGCGCCGCACCGGCAACTTCCTGTCCGGCGTCCATGTGCACCTCCTCGGCATCAGCGCACCGATCGCTGGTGAAGGGAAATGCAGGCCTGCCACGAGGATCGAAAAGGAAGAAGAAGAAGCGACGGCGGTGGAACTGGGGACCAAGTGAACGGCGACTGCAGGAACCGGATGAACGGCGATTGCTAGAGTCTCATCTCCTCCGATGGCCACCACGACGACAAAGCTCAACGTCACCAGCCGCGAGAGCGACGGCTCGCGTGCCGCGCGCCGCCTGCGCCGCAGCGGGCGCGTGCCCGGCGTGCTCTATGGCGGCGGCGCCGACCCGGTCGGCTTCGACGCCGACGCGCGCGAGCTGCGCCTGGCGCTGGCCGGCAGCGGCGCCGTCCTGGACCTCAGCGTGGACGGCGCCAAGGGGACCCCCGTGGTGCTCAAGGAGGCCCAGCGCGACCCCGTCAGGGGCGAGACAACCCACGTGGACCTGCTGCGGGTGCGCCTGGACGAGAAGATCCACGCGGTCGTGCCCGTTGAACTGACCGGCGTCGATGACGCCCCTGGCGTCAAGCAGGGCGGCGTGCTCGAGCAGATCACCCGCGAGATCAACGTGGAGGCGCTGCCGACGGCCATCCCCGAGTCGATCGTGCACGAGATCGGCGAGATGGAGATCGGCGAGACGATCCTGCTCTCCGCGCTCGTGACACCTGCGGACGTGACGGTCCTGGACGACCCCGAGGAGACGGTCATCGCGACCCTGTCTCCGCCGCGCCTGCAGGCCGAGACGGCCGAGGAAATCGAGTCTGAAACCGAACTGGTCGGCGAGGCGGCGGCCGGCGAGGCCGAGGGCGGCGAGTCGGCCGAGGGCTCCTCCGGCGAGGAGTAAGCCGCTCTGCGACGCCCCTTCGGTGGCGGTGGCGGAGCCGTCGATTGGCTGATAGTCGGACTGGGTAACCCCGGTCGCGAGTATGCGGGCACCCCTCACAACGTGGGCTTCATGGTGGCCGAGGCGCTGGTGGAGCGCTGGGGACTCGGACGCGCAAAGGATCGCTTCCGCGGTCGTCTGGCCGAGGGTCGGGTGGCCGTGCCCGATCACCCATCCGGAGCGGTGTATAACCATGGTGATACACCACCCGCGTCCGGTGTAGTGGACACTCCGGCAACCCCGCCCCGCGCCCCGGTGCCCGTCGCGGTTCTGTGTCCGCAGACCTTCATGAACGAGGCCGGACGCTCCGTGGGCCCGGCCAGAGGATCGTTCAAGCTGCCGCTCGAGCGCGTGCTGGTGGTGCATGACGAGATCGACCTGCCCTTCGGTGAGGTGCGGACCCGTCTCGGCGGTGGCCTCGCGGGCCACAACGGGCTGAGGTCGATCAAGCGCGAGCTCGGCAGCGCGGACTTCATGCGCGTGCGAGTCGGTGTGGGGCGCCCGGATTCCACGGACCCCGAGATCGTCTCCGCCCACGTCCTCGGTCGCTTCCGTGAGAGCCGCGAGCAGGTCGGCGAGCTCGTGGAGCGGGCGTGCGAGCACGTGGAGGCCGCGGTCTTCGACGGCGACGGCGACGGCTCGGGGAGCGCGAGCGCCTGATGGCCGCCACGGCCGGTGCGCTGCGCAGCCTGCTGGGGCTGCTCGAGGACGACGAGCAGGCGGTCGTGCTCGCCCGCGAGGGCGGGCACGCGTTCGTGTCGAGCGCGCTGCGTCCCTACGTGATCGCGGCGCTGAGCGACATCGACGAGGCGGCCCGCCGACGCCCGACGCTGGTGGTCGTGGGCGACGATCGCGCGGCCCGCGACCTGGCGGGCGACCTGCGCGCGTGGCTTGCGCCCCGGCGCGTGCGCTACTACCCATCTCGTGGCGTGGCCTATGAGTCCCATCTCGCCCCGCCCGCCCATCTGGTGGGCCTGCGTGTGGCGGCACTCGATGCCTTGCTCAACGGGGCGACTCGCGCGGGCGCACGCACGCGCGCGGGTCGCCCCGTCGAGACAGAGGAGGAGCAGGGCGCGCCCGTAGTCGTGGTGAGTGCGGTGGCGCTGTCGGAGAAGGTCCCCGATCCGGAGCTCAGGCCGCACTCGTTCACCCTCAGGGTGGGCGAGCTGCTGGACCTCGAGGAGTGCGCCACGGAGCTGGTGGGGGCGGGCTATGAGCGCACCGAGCAGGTGGAGGAGCGCGGGCAGTTCGCGTTGCGGGGCGGCCTCTTGGACGTCTTCCCGGCGACCGAGGAGCGGGCCGTGAGGGTTGACATGTTCGACGTGGAGATCGAATCCCTGCGCTGGTTCTCCACGTTTACGCAGCGCTCGCTCGGCGAGGTCGAGGAGGTCGAGATCGCACCGGCCGCCGAGCTTGCCGTGGAGCACCGCGAGCTGGCCGAGATCGCCGTTGAACAGATGCCCACCCACCCGTTCTCTGGGGCCGACGGCGCCGAGCGCCCCGACATCGCCGAGCTGTTGCCGGTGGAGCGCTTCGGCGCCCTGCTGGACCTCGTGGGCGAGGAGGCCGAGCTGATGGTTGCCGCCGAGGAGGAGCTCGGCCCGGTCCTCACCGACCACTGGAGCGACGTGTGCGCGGCCTTCGGGGACGAGGACGCCCACCACCTGTATGTGAGCCCCGAGAGCATCCATTCGACCCTCGCGGATCGAGCGCGCATCTGGCTCTCGGCGCTCTCCAGCGGCCAGGAGATCGAGCTGCGCGCCTCCTCGGCGGACACGGCCGCGCGCTCGCTCGGCGAGGCCGAGCCGGAGCTGGAGAAGCTCGTGCGCTCGGGCTACAGGACCGTGGTGGCCTTTCCCCGACGCGGCGAGGGTGAGCGGGCGGCCTACAACCTGGGGCGCCTGAAAGCCACCTGGCTGGCTGAGGGAGAGGGCCTGGACGTCACCCATCAAGCGCTCGAGCCCTCGCTGCGCTTCACGGCGGCGTCGCTGCGCGAGGGCTTCGTGGCGCCGCAGCTGAAGCTGGCCGTCTATCCCGAGCACCGGCTGCTGCGCCGCCGGCGGGCCGAGCGCGCCGGGGAGGGGGGTGCTCGCCACGGCGGGCCGGGAGGGGCGCGCCGCGGGGCGCTGCGCTCGTTCACGGAGCTGCGCACGGGCGACATCGTGGTGCACGAGGACCACGGCGTGGCGCGCTTCGCCGGCTTTGAGACGCGAACCGTGGCCGACGTGACACGTGACTATCTCTACCTCGAATACCAGGGCGATGACCGCGTGTTCGTGCCCACAGACCAGCTGGCCAAGATCTCTCGCTACGTGGGGGCGGGCGGCGAGCACCCGCCACTGTCGAAGCTCGGAGGCACGCGCTGGGACACGATGAAGGCGCGGGCCCGCCGCGCGGCGCAGGAGCTCGCGGGAGAGCTGCTCAGCCTCTACGCCGAGCGGCGCCGTCGCAGCGGGCACGCCTTCGGGCCGGACTCGGACTGGCAGCGGGAGTTCGAGGAGCGCTTCCCCTACACCGAGACGCCGGACCAGCGCGAGGCGATCGAGCTGGTGAAGGCGGACATGGAAGCGCCGCGCCCGATGGACCGGCTGATCTGCGGCGACGTGGGCTACGGCAAGACCGAGGTTGCGCTGCGGGCGGCCTTCAAGGCCGCGGGCGAGGGCAAGCAGGTGCTGATGCTCGTCCCCACCACGATCCTCGCCCAGCAGCACTACGGCACCTTCTCCGAGCGCCTGGCCGACTATCCGTTCACGCTCGAGCACGTCTCGCGCTTCCGCACGGCGGCCGAGCAGAAACAGGCGATCAAGGGCTTTGCCGAGGGTCGCGTGGACATCCTCATCGGCACCCATCGCGTGCTCTCGCGCGACGTCCGCGCCAAGGATCTGGGCCTCTTGATCGTGGATGAGGAGCAGCGCTTCGGCGTCAAGCAGAAGGAGCTGCTGCGCCAGTTGAAGCTGAAGGTGGACGTGATCTCGATGTCTGCCACGCCGATCCCGCGAACGCTGCAGATGTCACTGGCGGGGCTGCGGGACATCTCTGTGATCGAGACCCCGCCCGAGGGGCGCCGTCCGGTCAAGACGTATGTGGGGGAGTACGAGGAGGAGCTCATCAAGCGGGCGATCGAGCGCGAGCACGCCCGCGACGGGCAGGCCTTCTTCCTGCACAACCGCGTGGAGTCGATCGAGCAGACCGCAGAGCGCCTGCGGGCCCTGTGCCCGGGGGTGCGCTTCGCGGTGGCACACGGGCAGATGGGCGAGGGGGAGCTCGAGGCGGTGATGATGGACTACGTGCGCGGGGGCGCCGACGTGCTGGTGTGCACCTCGATCATCGAGTCGGGGATCGACATACCCCAGGCCAACACCCTGATCGTCGAGCACGCGGACGCCTTCGGGCTGGCCCAGCTCTACCAGATACGCGGGCGTGTGGGGCGCAGCCGCGAGCGCGCCTATGCCTACCTGGTGTACGACTCGGCGGCCGCGCTGACGGCCGAGGCGGCGCAGCGCCTGGCGGCGCTGTCGGACTACACCGAGCTGGGGGCCGGCTTCAAGATCGCGATGCGCGACCTGGAGATCCGCGGGGCGGGCAACCTCCTGGGCGATGAGCAGTCGGGTCACGTGGCGGCGCTGGGCTTCGAGCTCTACATGCAGATGCTCGACGAGGCCGTGCGCGCGGCCGAGCCTGAGCAGGAGGGGGAGGTCCTGCCCGAGCCGGTGCGCCTGGACGTGAGCGTCGATGCGTACGTGCCAGCCGACTACATCCCCTACGAGCAGGCCAAGATCGAGGTCCACCGGCGGGTGGCGGGCGCGCTGGAGGTCGCCGAGGTGGAGCGGCTGCGAGAGGAGCTCGAGGATCGCTTCGGTCCGGTGCCCGAGCCGGTCGAGAACATGCTGGCGCTGCAGCGGGCGCGCATCAAGTTCGGGCAGGCGGGAGCGCGGACGGTCAGCTTCAAGGGCGATCGCCTGGCGGTCGTGCCGATCGAGCTCGACTCGACTCGCGCCCGGCGCCTGCGCGAGGAGCTGCCGGAGGCCCTCTACGAAGCGAGCCGCTCGCAGGTGTCGGTCCGCGTTCCAAAGGACGGGATCGGCCGTTTCCCCAGCGTGGTGCGTGCTGCGGACGCGCTGCTGGCTGTGATGCGCGAGGCCGCATAGATTCCGCTTAGAAACTCGTTAAGCACAGCTTCGGATCTTTCCGCTAGAGTGCGCGCCGTCGTGTCCAAAGCTCTTCGTCTCACCTCGGCGCTAGGCGCCGTTTTGTTTGCCCTCGTGGGTCTTTCCGCGTGCGGCGGCGGCATTCCGGGCAACGCCGTGGTCCAGGTTGGCAGCTCGCCGATCACCAAGGCGACGTTCGATCACTGGATGTCGGTGGCGGCCACCTCGAGCAAGACCAGCCCGACGGCCAAGGTGGTCGTGCCGGAACCGCCGAACTACACGGCCTGCATCGCCAACCTGGCGGCGACCACCCCGAAGCCGGCCAAAGGGCAGAAAGCTCCGACGACACAGCAGCTGAAGTCGCAGTGTGAAACCCAGTACAAGACGCTGAAGACCGAGGTGCTGGGATTCCTGGTCTCGCTGCAGTGGGTGATCGGCGAAGCGCCCTCCCTGGGCGTCAAAGTCAGCGACGCGGAAGTCAAGAAGCAGTTCGTCAAAATCCGCACCCAGCAGTTCCCCTCGACGGCAGAATTCGAAAAATTCCTGTCGACCTCCGGGCAGACGGTCTCCGACCTGCTGTTGCGGGTCAAGCAGAACCTCGTCTCCCAGAAGATCCAGCAGAAGATCCTCAAGACCCGTGGCAAAGTCACGCAGGCCGAAGTCCAGAAGTACTACAACGAGCACAAATCCAGCTTCGGCACGCCAGAAAAGCGCAAGGTCGAGATCATCCTGACCAAAACCGAAGCGGCGGCCGCTGCGGCCAAGAAGGAAGTGGAATCGGGCAAGAGCTTCGCCAGCGTGGCCAAGAAGGTCTCGATCGATCCGACGAGCAAGGCCAGCGGCGGGCTGCTCCCCGCAGTGATCAAAGGCCAGGAGGAGAAAGCGCTCGACACGGCCATCTTCTCCTCGACCAAGAACAAGCTCGAAGGGCCGATCAAGACGCCCTTCGGCTACTACCTCTTCGAGGTCCTCGGCACCACGACCGGCAGCCAGCAGACCCTGGCCCAGGCGCAGTCATCGATCAAACAGCAGTTGACCGCGACCCAGCAGCAGGCGGCGTTCACCAAGTTCGTGAAGGATTTCAAGAAGAAGTGGAAGGCCAAAACGGACTGCCGTAGCGGCTATGTGGTGGAAGACTGCAAGCAGTACAAAGCGCCGAAGACGAGCTCAGCGGCCGGCGCTACGACCACCCCAGCCGGGTAGCGGGGCCGAGGCGCCCTCGAGCAGGAGGCACCCCGCCGTGGCGCGCAGGCAACCGGCGGTGACGCCCACGATGACGGGGAGGCCCGCCAGATGAGCAAGATCGAGCGAATCCACGCCCGCCAGATCCTCGACAGCCGGGGCAACCCCACGGTCGAGGTGGAGATGTTCCTGCGCTCGGGCGCGAAGGGTCGTGCGGCGGTCCCCTCGGGTGCCTCCACGGGCGAGTTCGAGGCGACCGAGCTGCGCGATGGTGGCGCACGCTGGGGAGGCAAGGGCGTGACGCGTGCCGTGGCCAACGTCAACGGCGAGATCGCGCAGGCGCTCACGGGCATGGAGGCCGGTGAGCAGGAGGCGCTCGACCGGGCGTTGATCGCGCTCGACGGCACCCCCAACAAGTCGCGCCTGGGGGCCAATGCGATCCTCGGCGCATCGCTGGCCGCGGCGCACGCCCAGGCTGCGGAGGAGGGCATGGCGCTGTGGCGCTATCTGGGCGGCGAGTCCATGCGCGTACTGCCCGTGCCGATGATGAACGTCCTCAACGGCGGCGCCCACGCCGACAACAAAGTGGACTTCCAGGAGTTCATGGTGGTTCCGTGCGGCGCACAGAGCTTCTCGGAGTGCCTGCGGATGGGCGCAGAGGTGTTCCACGCGCTGAAGGGCACGCTGCACGAGCGCGGCCTCGGAACCACGGTGGGCGACGAGGGTGGCTTCGCGCCAGACCTGAGCTCCAACGAGGAGGCGCTGAAGATGCTGGTGGCAGGCATCGAGGCCGCGGGCTACACCCCGGGCGAGGACGTGGCGATCGCCCTGGACCCGGCCACGAGCGAGCTCTACCGCGATGGCGCCTACGTGCTCGAGCACGAGCACCGCACGCTGAGCGCGGCCGAGCTGACCGACTACTGGGCGGACCTCGCCTCGCGCTACCCGATCGTCTCGCTCGAGGACGGCATGGACGAGGAGGACTGGGACGGCTGGAGAACGCTCACAGAGCGTCTGGGAGGCTCGCTGCAGCTGGTGGGCGACGATGTGTTCGTCACCAACACCGAGCGCCTGCGCAGGGGCATAGAGACGGGCGTTGGCAACTCGATCCTGATCAAGGTCAACCAGATAGGCACGCTTACGGAGACACTCGAGGCGGTCGCGATGGCGCGCGAGGCGGGCTACACGGCCGTGATGAGCCACCGCTCCGGTGAGACCGAGGATGTGACGATCGCCGACCTGGCCGTGGCGACCGGCTGCGGGCAGATCAAGACCGGCGCGCCCTCGCGCTCGGACAGGGTGGCCAAGTACAACCAGCTGCTGCGCATCGAGGAGCAGCTGGGAGACGCCGCCGAGTTCCCTGGGCGAAGCGTCTTTCGCGGCGCCTGAGCGCGACGCCCAGGCGCGCGCCAGGTATCTGGCAGCCGCAGCCCGCCGGCAGGAGGTTGCCCGGGTGCAGCGAATGCGGGAGGGAGCATATGCCCGCGTCCTCCGCCACTCACGCCCCCTCGCGCCGGCGTTCCCAGCCCCGCGCCCAGGGCAGGCGCGAGCGCGGCGGCCTGCTGAGCGGAGCCCGACCCGGGGCGCGCGTGCGCTGGGATCGGCTCGGCCGCGCTGCGATGCTGTGCGTGATGGCGGCCCTCGTCTACCTATATCTGAGCGCCGGCGTCCACATGTTCTCGACCTGGCGCCAGTCGCACCGTGACAGCGCAGCCGTGGCCTCGCTCGAACGCGAACACACGCGCCTGCAGCGCCAGCACGAACACCTGATCGAGCCCGGAACCCTCGAAGCGGCCGCCCGCCAGCTGGGCATGATGAGGAAGAACGAGCAGCCCTACGTGATCACCGGGCTGCCCAAGGACTGACCTCGCGCCGCGGCTGCTAGCTTCGGCTCAGTGTCGTTCGAGAACGCGATCTACCAGTGGCAACAGGGGGAGCGGCGCCTTCAGCGCGCGCCCCACGAGCGGGCTGCGCTGCTCGAGCGCGTGATCGACGCGCTGGTGGCCGAGCTGCGCCGCCGCCTGGGCGGGCGCTTCGCGGCGCAGGAGCTGGTGGAGCTCTACGGCGCGGGCACCGGCTGGTGCCTGCAGGTGGCGATGAAGGTGGCGCCGGTCGATCCCTGGGCGTGGGAGGCCGGGATCGTGGTCGATGCCGCCTTCGGGCGCTACCTGCGCGAGGCGAGCGACTACGCGGGTGGGCGCCGCGAGATCGTCACCTGAGAGACACGGCGCGGCAAACAGCCGTGCGGGCCGTGCGGTGAGCTGCTAGTCCTCGTCACCCACGCGGCGGATGACGATGCGGTCCTCCTCGACCACGACCTCCACGGGCCTGTGACCGGCCCAGTGCTCGGCGTAGATCGGGTTGTCCTGGATGGCCGGATCGAGCCACAGCCCGTAGCCCTCCTCGCCGTGGTCGAAGGTGCCCTCGAGCGGCTCGTTGCGGGCGGAGCGCCGCCCGCGGCCGCCGCGCCGGCTGCGCGCGCGCGTGCGGGTGGGGCTGGGCTCCTCGGAGCCCTCGGTGTCCTCGCCAGCCAGCGCGGCCTCGGCGCGGGCACGCTCGGCCTCGGCTTCGGCGGCTTCGAGCTCGGCTGCGATCAGCGCGTCGTCCTCGGCGCGGAGGTCGATCTCCTCGGGGTAGTCCGCGGCGCTCGAGCCCTCGGGCAGCTCATCGTCGCTGACGAGCTCGTTCTGGCGCTTGAACTGCTCGATGTCGCGGACGGTGACCTCGAGCTGGTGGGCCACCCACGCGTCGGTGCGGCCTTGGCGCACCCAGGCGCGGATCTGGTTGAGGTGCGGGCGCAGAGATTTCCGGGGCATGGGCGGTCCGGGAGACTAGCGGAAAGGGCCCCGGTGCGCCGCAGGCACGCCATCCCGCCGCGATCAAAGCTCCCCGCGGAGCGACCCGCGGCCGCTGGACACGAGGATCAGGATCGCTTTCCCCCGGTCCTGGGACTATGCTTGGCTGACCGGCGATGGGGGCTTTGCGCCAGGTGTCGCCAATCGGCAAATAGGAAGGTGCACCCAAATGCTGGTGCTGACACGCAAGTCCAACCAGAGCATCATGATCGGGGACGAGATAGAGGTTTCGGTGCTGTCGGTTATGGGCGAGAAGGTCCGGATCGGGATCCAGGCACCGCAGAAGGTCCCGGTGTTCCGCAAGGAGATCTACCTCGAGATCCACCGTGAAACCGGCGCGATCACGGCCAGCGACGGCAACCCACCTGCATCGGACGTCCCCGAGCATGCGGCCGAGGTCGACGAGTCCCTGCGCGGGCTCGGCGACGGCGCCGCCTAGGGAGAAGCTCGCTAGCCGAGCAGCAGGTAGAGCGTCCGGAACATGACCACGGTGACGATCACGGCGGTCATGATCAGCGTGAGCACGAGCAGCGCGTAGCGCACCGACCCGCGCTTGTGGCGCTTGTCGATGTCGCGCTTGAGCGCTCGCTGCTCGGCGGTGCGCCGCAGCGAGTCGCGCCGGCGGCGGTCGAGTGAGATCTCCCTGACGAAGGCCCGCTCCCAGTCGGCCAGGCTCTGACGCATCTTCACGCGGATGCCTCCTCGCTGGGCTAAGAGCGGACGGGCGCTTTGGCGCGCTCGTAGACGGCGACGAAGCGCAGGTAGTTCTCGGCGATCTTGCGAGCGCCGGCTGAGCGCTCGATCTTGCCGTCGACGTAGGCCTTGAGCGGGTCCCACCAGATCGAGCGGCCGATGGCGAAGCCGATGAAGCCGTCCACAGGCGCGGCCTGGGTGAGCCAGTGGTCGACCTTGGCATCGTCGGCGCCGCGCCCGAGCACCACGCAGGTGACGCCCTCACGGCCCTCGCCGGCGCGCGCCTGCGCCACGAGCATCTCGCAGTCGGAGCGCTCTTCCACGCCCTCGATCTTCCAGATGTCGACCTCGATCCCAGCGTCCTGGATCTCGGCGATGGCGCGGCGCATCAGCTCTGGGCGCAGCTCTGCGTCGTAGCGGTCGCTGTCGCCGCCCACGGACTGCAGCTGGGCGTCCTCGGCGGGCACGAGCAGCTCGAACAGGAACTTGCGCTCGTGGGCGTGCAGCCAGTCGCTGAGACGCTTGAGCTTCGTCAGCTGCTCGGCGTTCTCGGCCTCGTTGCCGTCGGGGTTGTAGCGGACGAGCACCTTGGTGAAGTCGGGGCCGAAGGATTCGATGTGCGCGCCGAAGTCATCGCCGTACTGGAAGTCGAACATGTTCTGTCCCGAGCGCTCGGCGGGCATCGCGAGCTTCAGGCCCTTCTCGCGGGCCTCGGCGGGCACCGTGGAGCCGAATTGCTCGTCCACGAGCACGCCGGTGGCGGACGCGTCTGCGCCAGCGCTGACGGCCTGCAGCAGCCCCTCGTAGATGAGGTGCTTGGCATCGGCGATGATCGCTGTCTGCTCGGAGTCCGGCTCGCCCTCGATCCCGAAGAACTTCTTCTGGAAGGAGCCACGGTGGTCGAACGCGAGTATGTAGAGCTTCTGGTCGTATCCGAGGTTCATGGGACCAGTATTCCAGAGGGGCACAGGCTGGGGTCGGGAGGTCCTTAGAATGGATGCGGGATGACCTCCGGTGCTGATCTCTTCGTGGTGTGCAAGCAGTGTGGGTCGGAGGTGAGCCCGTACATCACCGAGTGCCCCTACTGCGGCCACCGCCTGCGCCGCCGCGCTCCCAAGCTGCCACGCGCCCACGCACCGACCCGCTCGCCGCGGCGCCGGGCCGGGATCTCGGCGCTGCTGCGCCGCTCCAAGCCGGCAGCGAGGACGGGCGGGGCGCCAGCGCGCGGGCGCTCGCGGGTCAGCCGCTGGGAGGACGATCGTCCCTACGCGACGATCGTCCTCGTGGCCGCTGGCGCCGTGTCCTGGATCGTCTTCCACGCCGAACCGAGCATCTACCCGCACATGGCGATCATCGGCCCGCTGGGGGGAGACTGGTGGAAGCTCTTCACCAGCGAGTTCGCGTACGCCTATGGCTTCTACGCGTTCCTGGCGCTCGTGACGGTGGCCCTGTTCGGCTGGCTGCTCGAGCAGCGTCACGGCCCGGCCGTGGTGGCGGCCCTGTTCTTTGGCGGCGGTGCCACCGGGGCACTGGCCGCGTGCGCCGTCTACTCGGTGCCGCTGGCGAACGGGGGCAACGCGGCGGCGCTGGCGCTACTCGCGGCCTGGGCTGCTCCGGACCTCCGGGCGGCGCGAACGGGCGCCTACTACGAGGGGGACCTGCTCGGCGTGGCCGCGATCGCGGCGCTGCTGCTGGCGCTGCCGTTCGCCCGGGTCTTCTCGGAAGCGAGCTGGCTGGCGGGCGTGGTGGGCGCGGCCTTCGGGCTGGTCGTGGGCCTCGGCCTGGACCGGACGGCGGAGGCGCGGGCGTAGGGACCTATGATGGGCGCTACATGACCATGACCCACGCGGTGGTGCTGATCGAGGCCGAGCGCGATGCGCTCTCGACCCTCGGGAGCGCGCTGGCGGAGACAGACGGGGTGGCCGAGGCGTACTCGGTCACCGGGGAGTGGGACTTCGTGGCGATCGTGCGGGTGCCCGACCACGAGCAGTTGGCCGACGTGGTCACGGGCGAGATCGGCGCTCTGCCCGGTGTGGCGCGGACGCAGACGATGGTCGCCTTCGCGGCCTACTCGCGCCACGATCTCGAGGCGATGTTCTCGATCGGCGAATGACCGCCTGAGCGCGATGGCGACGGTTCCGATGAAGTCCGAGTACGGGCCCACGCTCGGGCGGCTGCTGGCGCCTCGCTGGCGGGCAGCCTCGCGCGTGACGCGGGCGGCGGTGTCGCTCGCCGGCGTTGCCCTGCTCGCAATGGTGGTGGGGCTCGCGCTGACGCTTCAGAACGCGCGCTACTCCCAGGGGGGGGCGATCCCCTTCAGCTTTGAATACAGGGGCCTCTACCGCGTTCCCGCGGACCCGGGGGCATTCGTGAAGGTCGATGCCCGCAGCGCTGACGGAGCGCTGAAGTACTCGTACGAGGTGTATCCGGCGAAGCTGCCGCCGTACCCGGCGAGCAGCCTGTGGGGAGAGCTACCGGTCTGGTCGTCGAGCTACATCGCCGCGCTGAGCCGAAGCACACGCGACTTCGCGCTCATCGGCGCGGGCAAGACCAAAATCACCAACACGCTGCTGGGCTACCACGTGCTCTTCACCACCGAGGTGGAAGGCAGGAAGATGTACGCCCGCAACGTGGTGCTGCTCCCCGAACGCCCGGGAGCGCGCGAAGGCGCGGTGATCGCGATGCTGACTGCGGTGGGGGCGAGCTCCCAGGTCAAAGGGCCGAGCGAAGTGGCGTCCACTGGCGTGCTGCTGCGCCCGCTCAAGACCTTTACGTTCGGCTAGCGGGTTCGGGCGGCACGCCGGCCCGACCACCATGCCCCGGTGGGCAGATGCTGCGGAGAGGGAGCTTCGGTGCCGCCCGTATCGGGCCTGTGCCACGTGGTCGGGGGCCGGGCGGTCGAGGGCCGGGGCGGCGGTTCTGCGAGCACGGGGGGCGCGCTCACGCTCGGGCTCGGTGCCTGGACGGCGGGTGCTTCGGTGGCGGTGACCGTGCCGGTGGCCGGCGGCGATGGCGGCACGGGGGTTGTGACAGTTGGCGCGGTGGGGGTCGTCGTGGGCGACGCGGGCGTCGGGGTGGGCGTGGGCGTGGTGTTGGTGGGGGTTACGGTCGTGGCTGTGCTGGGCAGCTGGGTGGTCTCGGTGGTGACCTCGGTGACCTGAACGGCGCTCTGGGGATCGGTCGGCTTGGCCGGAGAGGCGAGGGCCGCCGGGGCGCTCGTACCGGGGCTCGCGGGCGGCGTGACGGCCGGGACGGCGGCGGCTGCCAGGGTGCTCGCCTTGACCTTGAGGGCGGGATGGGCATGGGGATGCGCGGCGAGGGTTGAGACGGGGCGGACTGCGGAGAGGCCGGGGGTGCTCGGCTGGGCGCGCTCGCGAATGACCACGGGCGCGCTTGCGTAGTGGTCGACGGGCACGTTCGTCGAGGCGGATGCGACAGGCGCGCGGTGGTGATGGTGGACGACCACGGCGTGGTCGGCGGCGACGGCGCCCGCGGTCACGATCGCAGCGGCGGCGAGCCCGGCGACTGCTTTGGTGGCCAGCGCCCCCGCGCCCGCGGTCATCAGCCCGCCGGCGATGCTTGCGCCACCGCCGCTGGCGGCCGCACCCGCGCCGACGGTGGCTCCCACGGTGGCCCCGGCGCCCGCCGCATGGGCGCCTCCGGCCGAAGCCGTGGAGCCGAGCTTCGTCAGCAGGAGCTTCTTCAGCAGGAGCAGCGGCGCCACGGGCATGATGGCCGCCAGGGCGCGGTTGTTCTCGCGCAGGTGCTTCTTGAAGGAGGCGCAGCGCTCGCATCCGCGCACGTGACGGCGCGCGGAGGTGCTCAGCTTGACCAGGCCCTCGGCCACTTCGCCGAGCTCCAGGCGCACCTCCTCGCAGCTCAGCTTGCGCGCCTCGGCGGCCTCGGCCAGCGAGATGCGTGCGCGCACGAGCAGCGACTTCACGGATGGGACCGTGGTCTCCATGGCCTGGGCTATCTGGTCATAGGAGAGCGCGTCGATCTCGCGCAGCAGCAGCGCCGTGCGCTGGGTCTCGGGGAGCTCGTGGACGTCGCCGATCAGCTCGCGGAAGCTCTCCCTGCGCAGCACCTTGTCGCTGGTGGAGAGGCCGTTCTCGGAGAAGTGCACGTCCATCGAGTCCACGCCGATGGCGGAGGTGCGGCGAAGGTGGTTGAGCGAGCGGTTGCGCGCGATGCGGTAGAGCCATGGGCGCACGTTGATCTCGCGCTCGTCGGCGAGAACGGCGTTGAAGGCCGCGGCGAAGACCTCCTGCAGGACGTCCTCGGCGTCCTCGCGCGAGCTGAGCATGTGGCGGCAGAAGGACAACAGGCGCGACTGGTAGCGCGCGCACAGCGTCTCGAAGGCGGCCGGCTGCCCGCGCCGGGTCAGCGATATCAGGCGCTCGTCGGACTGCAGGCGCAGCAGAGCAGACGGGCCGCGTAGGCCCGGCATCGCGCTCGGGTGTGTGAGGGCGGAGACCTCCATGGATGGTCCGATGCTGCCTTCGATACCAAGGACACGGTAGCAGCGCAAAAGTTGCGCGATACCGCTTTGTCTAGCCAATCTCGGGAGCTTGCGTACAGTGTGGTCAACCCATGCCCGGGTGGCGGAACAGGTATACGCAATCGACTTAAAATCGATGGCCCGAAGGGCCTGTGGGTTCGAACCCCACCCCGGGCACCTCCGAGTCGGGCCGGGCCCTCCGAGCGGGCGAATGGATAGAGTCGCGCCCATGGCCGCTGAGAGCGCCCAGGACACCAGGACCTTCCATGGCGGACGGCTGGTGGCACGCCGCCTGAAGGCCCACGGCGTGAGCAAGCTCTTCACGCTCTCGGGGGGGCACCTGTTCTCGATCTACGACGGTTGCCGCGAGGAGGGCATCGAGATCGTGGACGTGCGCCACGAGTCCACGGCTGCGTTCGCGGCGGAGGGCTGGGCCAAGGTGACCCGCGAGCCGGGCGTGTGTGCGCTGACGGCCGGTCCGGGTGTGACCAACGGGATGAGCGCGATGGCCTCGGCGCAGGCCAACCACTCGCCGATGGTGGTGCTGGGGGGCAGGGCGCCGGCGTTGCGCTGGGGGCAGGGCTCGCTGCAGGAGATCGACCACGTGCCCTTCGTGCGGCCGCTGACCAAGTTGGCGGTGACGCCTGAGAGCACCGCCGAGATCCCCGGTCTCGTCGAGGACGCGTTCGCGGCGGCGCTCGCGCCCCACGGCGGCCCCGCCTTCGTGGACTTCCCCATGGACTACGTGTTCATGGAGGCAGAGGAGCCCGAGTACGAGGCCGGCGGCCCCCTGGGCGGCGCCGCCGGGAGGAAGGGCGCTGATGAGAGCATGATCGAGCGCGCGGGCGAGCTTCTGCGCTCGGCTGAGCGCCCGGTGATCATGGCCGGCACGGACCTCTACTGGGACCATGGCGAGCAGGCGCTGGTGGCGCTCGCTGAGGCGCTGCGGGTCCCGGTGTTCCTCAACGGCCTGGCGCGCGGCTGTCTGGCTGCCGACCACGAGCTGTTCTTCTCGCGCGCCCGCTCACAGGCCCTGAAAGGCGCGGACGTGGCGCTCGTGCTGGGCGTGCCGATGGACTTTCGCCTCGGCTTTGGTGCATCGTTCGGAGAGGACACGGAGATCGTCGTGGTGGACGCGGCCGAGCCCGAGCGCCGCCACCCACGGCCGGTGGCGGCTGAGCTATACGGGGCGATCGGTCCCACCCTCGACGGGCTGCGCGCGGCCGCCGGCGGGAAGCCGCTGGCGAGCGAGCGCTGGATCTCGGAGCTGCGCGCGGGAGAGAGCGAGAAGCGCGAGGCCGAGCGTGCCGAGCTCGAGGACTCCAGGGAGCCGCTTCACCCGATGCGCCTGTATGCGGAGCTCGCCAAGGTGCTGGACCGCGACGCGATCGTGATCGGGGACGGCGGCGACTACGTCTCCTACGCGGGGCGGGTCGTGGACAGCTACCAGCCCGGCTGCTGGCTCGACCCGGGGCCCTTCGGCTGCCTGGGGTCAGGGCCCGGCTATGCGCTCGCGGCCAAGCTGGCGCGGCCGGATCGCCAGGTGCTGCTGCTGCTGGGCGACGGCGCGTTCGGCTTCTCGGGGATGGAGTTCGACACGCTGGCCCGCCACGGCGTGAACGTGGTGGGCGTGATGGGCAACAACGGCATCTGGGCGCTGGAGAAGCACCCGATGGAGTTCCTCTACGGCTACTCCGTGGCCGCCGAGCTGCGTCCGGAGACGCGCTACGACCAGGTCGTGGAAGCGCTTGGCGGACACGGCGAGCTCGTGCGCCGGCCGAGCGACGTGGGGCCGGCGATCGAGCGCGCCTTCTCGGCGGGCAGGCCGGCGCTGGTCAACGTGCTGACAGACCCAGACGTGGTCTACCCCCGCCGCTCCAACCTGGCCTGAGGACCTAGCCGTGCAGGGCCTGCGGGCGCCCTCGTGAGGGGAACTGCCCGCGGCAGAGAGCTCCCCGAGGCAGCGACGCGCGCGTGCGCGCGTGCGCGCGAGTCGCTCTCTTGCGTGTGTCTCTTGCGTGTGGAAGGGGCTCGCTTGCGGCAGGCCGCTCGCGCGCGTATGAGCGGGCGCTCAGCCGACGCCGGCGAGCCGCAGGGCACCGCCGTAGAGGATGTCGTGCTCTGAGACCTCCACGCGCTCGAGCTCGAACACGTGCATTGCCTCCATCAGCAGGATCATGCCGGCGACGATCGTGGGGGCGCGGTCGGGGTTGAGCCCGACGACCCGTCGGCGCTCCTCTTCGTCGATGTCGGCGAGGCGCGCGAGCAGCAGTTCCACGGTGGCCAGCTCGAGCACGTAGCCGTGGACGCGCTCGGGGTCGTAGGGGTCGAGCTCCTGGTCGATGGAGGCCGCCGAGGTGGCGGTGCCGGCGACGGCGATGCCGTGCTTCACGGGCGCGCGCTCCTCGGCGGGCAGTCCGTCCAGGAGCGTGGCGCGGACATCGCCGGCGAGCTCCTGGAGCTCGCGCGGGGTCGGCGGGTCGCTGTGAATGTGGCGCTCGCTCATCCGAACCACCCCTGCGTGCAGGGAGACGTGGAAGCCGGCCGTGCGTCCCACGCCCACCACGAACTCGGTGGAGCCGCCGCCGATGTCGATCACGACCGTGGGCTCGGTGGCGGGGGCTCGGCCGGCCATGGCGCCCAGGAAGGTGAGCTCGGCCTCCTCCTCGCCCTTGAGCACGCGGGCGTCCAGGCCGTAGTCCTCGCGCACCCGCTCGGCGAACTCGTGGCCGTTGGCGGCGTCGCGCACAGCTGAGGTCAACAGGGCGAGGTTGGCCTCGCATTCGTGCGCCTCGATCTCGGCGCGATAGCGCTCGAGCGTCGAGTACACCCGGCCGGCGGCCTCCTCGGAGAGCCTGCCCGAGGCGTCCACGCCATCCCCGAGGCGGGTGACCTGGGAGCGGCGCACGAGCTCTTCGATGGAGCCGTCCGAGGGGTTCACATCGGCGACGAGCAGCCGCGTCGAGTTGGTCCCTATGTCCACCACGGCCACGCGCACGGGCGGGATGCTAGAGGTGCTGGGGACCGGACGCTCGTGCCGTTCTTTGCTAGAACATAAGGAGCGACGCGGGGTGGAGCAGTCTGGTAGCTCGTCGGGCTCATAACCCGAAGGTCGCGGGTTCGAATCCCGCCCCCGCTATGCGAAAAAACCCCGCTCAGGCGGGGTTTTTTCGTGGCCACGCGGGGCGGACCGAGACGGCCAAGGTTCCAATAGGGTTCCGTTTGGCGTCAGCGCATCGCTGCCTCGCAAGACGACACGCTACGAGGGGTGCTCCAGCCGTCCCCAAACGAAGCTCACCTGTGTAGCTTGTCCGGGGTGACCGACGGTCCGTACATCCCGGCCTATTCTGATCTGCTGTGGCCGTCGTTGTGCGCGGTGCGGGAGATCGGCGATAGCGGGACGAACGAGGAGATCGTCGAGAAGGTAATTGCAACAGAGGGCTTCACCGACGAGCAGCTCCGTGTCCCGTCCAACGATGGCCGGCGGGGTCTGATCGAGTACCGCCTGGCTTGGGCGCGCAGCTATCTCAAGGGCATGGGACTGCTCGACAACAGCCGGCGCGGCGTGTGGAGCACGACGGACCTGGGTCGCTCCTGCACGGCTGCCGACATCCCCGCCTTGTATGCGTCATACACCTCCCAACTCCGGGACGTTCAGCGCCAGAAAAGGGCTGCCCATGCGGGCGAGGATCCGAGCGAGCCGCTGGGCGAGCATGACCTTGACGTCTCATCGCCTTGGAAGGAGCAGCTGATCTCGACGCTCCTCGAGATGTCGCCGGAACAGTTTGAGCGGCTCGCGAGACGGCTGCTGCGCGAGGCCGGATTCGTGTCGGCGACAGTCACCGGGAAAGCCGGCGACGGTGGGATCGACGGTATCGGCGTCTACCGGCTTTCGCTGTTGAGCTTCCCTGTCTTCTTCCAATGCAAGCGCTACCGGGGGAGCGTCGGCGCGGGCGCCGTGCGCGACTTCCGCGGTGCCATGAGCGGCCGAGGCGACAAGGGCCTGCTGATTACCACGGGCACATACACCGCCGAGGCAACGCGCGAGGCCACGCGTGACGGCGCTCCGCCGGTCGATCTGATCGACGGCGACCAGCTCTGCGACCTCCTCAGGCAGTACGAGCTCGGGGTGCGCTGCACCGTGCGCGAAATCCAGGATGTCGTGGTCGACTCCGCCTTCTTCGTCGAGCTCTGAGAGAGCGCCGGAAGCTCGGCTCGAGGGACGTGGACATGAGCGACGGCGTAGCTGCCCAAGGGCGCGGCGCCGCGGGGCCCGGCGGTCGCAGGTTCACGTCCTGACTCCCCGATTGCGAGGTTGGACGGATCGCGGATTGGCTGGCTCCACTCGTGGCTCGTGCGTCCCGGCGCGAGGGACGGTCCGGCCCAGGCCGCTGAGCCTCCTATCGGTATCGGTGTCTCGCGAGACGTTCCGCTGAGGTTCGGCAGGGTCGCCGCGCCCATTGTCAGGACGGTTCATCGGCGCGAGCTTCCGCGTTCTCGCGGGTGGATTTCACCGCTTTCTCGGCTAGTCCCCGTGCCCGCGTCGCGGGCCCGGCGGGCTGATGAAAATGGGTGATGATGTTGGGTGTCGCCCGCGACGCCGATCTTCTTCTTGGTGCTGTTG
>CZKG01000063.1_pt1 | contig 24345 bp, 23 predicted proteins | sample 1122071 | NCBI WGS metagenome assembly CZKG01 (sample SAMEA3539301, study PRJEB10725) | soil metagenome | biome: tundra; feature: field; material: soil | place: USA | collected 2010-05 | depth 0.15 m | reverse complement strand
CGCCCGAGGTGGCGGGCGCGCGGGGGGTGCCCACGCGCCTGCTCGGGATCGGCTTCCTGGTCCTGCTCGGGGTGGTGGCGGCCGAGGCGACACAGGCGGTCGGGGCGCTGCTGCTGCTCGGCCTGCTGGCCGCTCCGGCGGCCGCGGCTCATCGGATCGCCCGCAGTCCCGTGGTCGGGATAGCTCTCGCCGGCGCCTTCGCGCTGGTGTCCGTCTGGGGCGGGCTCGTCCTCGCCTACGCCGTGCCGTCGCTTCCGCCGAGCAGCGCCGTGGTGGCGATCGCCGCGACCATCTACTACGGATCCGTGCTTCTCGCATGAGCGCCGAGGCATGGGTGCGCAGCGCCGAGGAGCGCCTGGCGGAGGCCGGGCACAAGCGCGGCGGCGCCAGGCGGGCGGTCCTCGAGCTTCTCGGCGTTCAGGAGTGCGCCCTGACGGCGCTCGAGATCGAGGATGCGCTGCGAGACGCGGCCTCGCGCCGTGTGAGTCGGGCGAGCGTCTATCGGATCCTCGACGAGCTCGAGCGGCTGGGGCTGGTGCAGCGCGTGGAGACCGGCCAGGCGATGGTGCGCTACGAGCGCACGGGCGGGCACGAGCAGCACCATCACCACCTCGTCTGCGACGAGTGCGGCGTGGTGATGCCCTTCTCCGATCCGGCGCTCGAGCTGGCGATAGCGGGTCTCAGCGAGCGGCTGGCGCTGACGGTCTCCGAGCACGAGATCGTGATTCACGGGTCTTGTCGCGACTGTGCGGGCTGAGCGGCGGACGGCCCCACAGATAGCTCGTCACGCAGCCGAGCGCGAACACGGCCACGACCAGCAGCACCGGGCCCGAGTCCTCCACGAGGGCGCCGACCACCCCGGCCGCAAGCCCGCCGGCGAGCGCGGCCAGCCAGGCGGGGTCTGCGCCGACGGGCGCGAGCAGCTGCTCGCGCCGGCGCACCCCGAACCACGCGCATGCCAGCGCGAGGGCGGTGGCGACGGGCATCACGTGGTTGTGCAGCTCGCCCCACGCGGCGCCGTAGCGACGCACGATGATGTCGCGCAGCTCGCCCGGGGAGCTCGCGTGCAGGACGCTGCCCGTGTAGTGCCCGCCGCCGTGGGCGGTGAGCAGGTCGAGGACGGCGAGCGCGACCAGGGCGAGCACGGGGCTGACGAGCACGATCAGCGCACGCCTGCGGGTCACGGCGCCGGGCGCGAGCATCGCCGCCGCCACGGCGAATGCGGCCGCGACGAGGATCACGCCGCCGACGCCCGCACCGATGCGCGCCGAGCCCTCGATGCCGGCCAGCACGACCCCGGCGGCCACCATGCTCGCCGCGGCTCCCCGCCCGCGCCGGGCCGGGTACAGCGCGCCGGCGACCGCGCCGAGCACGAGCACGGCCAGCCCCGACTTGAGCTCGTTGCCGATGCCGTAGAAGCGCGCGCCGAGAATCGGGTCTGGGCCCAGCACCGAGCGCATCAGCAGCTGTGTGTGCGCCAATGCGTCCCCGGTGAGCGCGATCACGGCGCCGATCGCGGGGGCGAGCATCGCACGCGGCCACGGCACGAGTACGTCGGTGAGCGCGCCCAGAGCCAGGCAGGCCAAAGCGATCGTCATGTACTCCACCGCCGCTGAGGGCTCCATCGCGGCGGTGATCAGGACCGCGACGGGCGCCCACAGCACGCCGAGCGCTCCCGCTCGCATCGCGCGGGCGCGAGCCCGCGGCCAGGGCGCGGCTGCGAGCGCCAGCAGAGCCCACGCCCCCAGAAGGCACGCGAGCGCCCTCAGGCGCCGGGGTCCCACGACGCGCAGCCGTGCCATCAGCGCGCGCAGGCTTGCCGAGTGAAGCGCACCGTCGGTCGCGATCTGCTTGCCGCGCATCTCGGCGGGGAGGCGCAGCCCGAGGTGAGCCAGGATCGTGGGTGCGAGATCGACAGACACGATCAGACCGCGCTGATCGGTGCTCTGCGAGGTGAGCTCCCGTTCGCCCCCTCCGGCGAGGCCGGAGGCGGCCGTCCAAAGCAGCGCCCCGGTATGCGGATCGGCGGTGCGTTGCACGAGCAGCAGCAGCTCGCCGGGCGCGCGCTCGGCGCCGAGCGTCCGCAGCGCCTCGCTGCCCGGTTGGCCACCCGGCAGATCCACGACGACCAGCTGCTTGACCGTGCGCAGAGCGGCCACGCGCGCGAGCTCGCCCGCGGGCGCTCCGATCGAGACCGCGGCCACGCGCCCGCCGCGGTCGGCCGCCACGGCCGCGTCCGGGCTCCCAGCTCCGTCGATGCCGACGTAGGCGGCGCCTCCCGGGATCTGAGAGGCGAGCAGCCCCGGACTCAGCAGCTGCGGGGCTGCATCGGCGCGCGCGAGCGCCTTGCTCCAGCCTTCGATGGTCCCGGCCGTGGCGAGCCGACGCAAGCTGAGCGCAGGCGTCGCGGCCGTGGTGTAGGCCGATGTTGCGATGCGAGCGCCCTGTCCGATGTCGAGCGCCAGCTGCGCGATCGAATAGCGACCCTGGCTGGCCGAGGCCATGCCCACCGAGGCGCCGGGCACGAGCGCGAGCTCGGACTCCTCAGAAGGCGCGAACGCGAGCACCACCGACGGCTGCGGAGCCGCGCCGAGCGCTCCTGCCGGGAGCGCCCAGGCGAGGAGCACGGACGCGCAGAGGAGGGCAGCCGCCGCCCCCCACCGGATTGGGCTCAGACCTCCACTCCCTCGGTCGCGGGGCGCTGGGAGGAGGGCAGGCCGCCGTGGGCGATCGTTCCCCGCCCGTCGGCCTCGGCGGCCGGGGTCGAGAGCGCGCCCTCGATGTTCACGCGCGGGAGCACGCGCCCCAGCCAGCCGGGGAGCCGCCAGGTCGTGGCCCCGACGAGATGCAGCGTCGCCGGCAGCAGCAGGCAGCGCACGACCAGCGCGTCGAGGAACACGGCGCTGGCGAGGCTCAGGCCGAACTCCTTGATGACACGGTCTTCGCCGAGCATGAAGGAGAGGAACACGCACACCATGATCGCCGCGGCCGCCGTGACCACGCGGCCCGTCAGCGCAAGGCCCTCGGCCACGGCACGCGAGTTCTCACGGGTGTGCGTCCAGCGCTCGTGGATGCGTGAGACGAGGAACACCTCGTAGTCCATCGACAGGCCGAACACGATCGCGAACAGCATCACCGGGATGAACGACTCGATCGGCCCTTTCTGGACCCCCATCAGGCTCCCCAGCCAGCCCCACTGGAAGATCGCCACGATCACGCCCAGCGAGGCGCCGATGCTGAGCAGGTTCATGACGGCCGCCTGCAGCGGGATCACGAGCGAGCGGAACACGACGAGCAGCAGCAGGGCCGAGAGCAGCACGACCACGCCGATGAACAGCGGCAGCTTGTGGCCGAGGGTGGTGGCGAAGTCGACCGCGCCGGCGGTCACGCCGCCGACGTAGACGGTCATTCCGGTTCGCTTGGCGAGCGGCGGGACCACCTTGTTGCGCAGCCGTTCCACGAGTTCCGTCGTCGCGAGGGCCTGGGGCGAGGAGTGCGGATAGACGGTGATCGTGGCCACCTCGCCCGTCGGGTTGAGTTTCGCCGGGGCGACCGCGTCGACGCCGGGCGTGGCGGTGATCGCGGCGCGAAGCTGTTCCACGGGCGTCTTGCCGTTGTGCGGGGCTTCGTTCAGCACTACTCCGTTTTCGATGGCTTCGTGCTTGGGGTTGGGGACCTTGGCGACGACGAGCAGCGGCCCGTTGAAGCCTTCGCCGAAGCCGGCCGCGAGCAGCTCGTAGGCGCGGTGGGTCGTCTGACCGGCGGGATCGTTGGAGGCGTCGCTCGAGCCCAGTCGCAACGCGGTGGCGGGTGCGGCGATCGCCAGCATCACGAGCGCGGAGGCGAGTGCGATCGTGCGCGGGCGGCGTTGCACGAAGGCGCTCCATCGCAGCCATCCCGCTCCGGCGGCGTTGGTGTTCGAGGGGGCGCTCGGGGCGCCGCCGGCGGCGAGCTTGGCCGCGCGCCGGCGGCCACGGCGGCCCCCGGCGGCCACGCGGGCGCCGCTCAGCGTGAGCAGCGCCGGCAGCAGGGTGAGCGAGGCGAGCATCACGAGCAGCACGCCGATCGAGGCGGAGATGGCGACGCCGTAGAGGAAGCTAACGCCCAGCAGCATCATCCCGAGCAGTGCGATCACGACGGTCGAGCCGGCGAACAGGACCGCCCGCCCGGCCGTGTCGATCGCCTGCACGACGGACTCGCGCGCGTTCTGAAAGGTCGACCCGGGCGTGGCGTAGGCCTCGCGGAAGCGCGTGAGGATGAACAGCGCGTAGTCGATCCCGACGCCCAGCCCGATCATGGCCGCGAGCTCGGAGGAGAAGTTGGGGGTGTCGACGACGTGCGTGAACAGCGCGATCGCCCCCAGGCCCGTGCCGAGGCCGAACAGGGCGGTGAGGATCGGCAGGCCCATCGCGATCAGCGAGCCGAAGGTCAGCAGCAGGACCACGATCGCCGCGGCCAGCCCGACGGCCGTGGAGACCCCGAAGCCGACCTGCTCGGTCGCCTCGATCGCCTGTCCGCCGAGGTCCACCTGCAGGCCCTGGCGCTGGGCCGCGCGTGCCACCTGCACGACCCGTTCGGGCGCGCTCTTGGGCAGCAGGTTGGCTTTTTCGTCGAACACGACCGTCGCGAAGGCGATCTTGCCGTTCGCGGAGATGGCCCTGCCGGCGGATGAGCGCGCGTAGGGGCTGATCACGGCGGTGACGTGCGGGAGCTTTGCGACTTCGGCGAACATCGCGCTCATGCGCGCGCGCACCGCCGGGTCCGTGACGCTGCCGGAGCTGGCCTTGAACGCGATCGTGTCACGGTCGCCGGCCTGGGCCGGGAAGCTCTTCTGCAGCAGGTCGGCCGCACGCTGGGCACCGGAGTTGGGCAGCGTAAAGTTGTTCGAGTAGCTGGTGCCGGCCGACTGGGCGAAGGCGTTGACCGCGACGAGCAGCAGGATCCAGCCGATCACGACGTACTTGCGGTGGGTGGTCGACCAGCGGGCGAGCTTGAGCATGGCTTGTCTCCGAGAGGGGGGTTAGTCGATGCCGGGGACTTGGCTAAGGGTAGCCGCCCGCGAGCGAGCGACGAGGGTGCTCATCGGACTGTAGCGCCGGGCTCCCACGGCACGATCGGGGATTGCCCTTAGGGAGCGCCTCGCCGCCCTGACGAGGGGCGCTTTCAGTTGACGCTCGGGTCCTCCGGCATCCGCGCGATCAGCGCGTAGCTCCCGCCCTTGCGCGTGAGCACCTCGCCCCACAGGTCCTCGGGGTCCTCGGAGAAGACGTCCTGCGGCTCGGCGGCCTGCACGATCCAGTCCCCCTGCTCGAGCTCGGCATCGAGCTGTCCCTCGCCCCAGCCCGCATATCCGGCGAACACGCGCCCGCGCGCGGTCGCACGGGTCAGCTCCTCGATATCCGCGTCAGGGGCGGGGAAGCCGATGCGCCCGAGCACCAGCAGGCCGGCCGGCGCGGGGTCGAGGAACTCGGCCAGCAGCACGATCGAGCCGGGCTGTACCGGACCGCCGATGTACACCGGCTCGTGCTCGTCCAGCGCCGGCTCCAGCTGCGGCACGGCCTCGCCCACGGTCACCGCCGAGGGTCGGTTGAGCACGACGCCCATGGCGCCCTCCTCGCTGTGCACGCCGATCAGCACGACGGTGCGCGCGAAGTTGGGGTCGCGAAGCGCCGGGGAGGCGAGCAGCAGCTGGCCGGTCAGCGATTCCTCCATGATCTCCCTGAGGCTAGCGCTCGTGTCGCACGGGGTTGGCCGGGGTCGCGCTCGGGTGGATGATCGCCGAGCGCGCCCGACACTCCTCAACAGATCGAAAGGAAGGCTTCAACGTGAGCGAGGTACGGGAGCTCGACGTGGTCGTGATCGGAGCCGGCCCCGCCGGCGAGGTCTGCGCCGGTCGCCTGGCGCAGAACGGACTCGAGGTCGCGCTCGTCGAGCAGGACCTGGTGGGCGGGGAATGCTCGTTCTATGCCTGCATGCCTTCCAAGGGGCTGCTGCGTCCCGCGCAGGCGCTGGCCGAGGCGCGGCGCGTCCCGGGCGCCGCGCAGGCGGCCGCGGGCGAGCTGGACGTGCGGGCGGCGCTGGAGCGACGCAACGAGATCATCCACGACCGCGACGACTCCGCCCAGCTGCCGTGGCTGGAGGATCGCGGGATCGAGCTCGTGCGCGGCCACGGGACGCTCGCGGGCGCGCGCGAGGTGCGGGTGGGGGAGGCCCTGCTGCGCGCGCGCCGGGCAGTGGTCCTGGCTCCGGGCACGCGCGCGGCTCTCCCGCCGATCCCGGGGCTGGCCGAGGCCGGGCCGTGGACGAACCGCGAGGCCACCACCGCCGAGGCGATCCCCGGCTCGCTGCTGGTGCTGGGCGGCGGCGTCGTGGGGGTGGAGATGGCCCAGGCCTACGCTTCGCTGGGGGCGCGTGTGACCCTGATCGAGGCGCTGGGGCGCCTGATCGCGGCCGAGGAGGACTTCGCCGCCGAGGAGGTCCGCGAAGGGCTCGAAGGACTCGGTGTGGAGGTCGTCCTGGGCGCCAAGGCGAGCGCGGTCGAACGCGTGGACTCGGCGGAGGGGCAGGGGACGGTGAGGATCGAGCTCCAGGACGGTCGCTCGTTCACGGCGGATGAGATCCTCGTCGCGGTCGGGCGCCGGGCGCTGACGGACTCGCTCGGGGTCGAGGCGCTCGGGCTCGAGCCCGGCAAGCCGATCGCGGTGGACGACACCATGCGCGTTCCCGGCCACGAGTGGCTGTATGTGGTGGGCGACGCCAACGGCAGGGTGCTCCTGACCCACATGGGCAAGTACCAGGCGCGCCTGGCCGCCGACCACATCCTCGGTCGCGAGGTCTCCCTGCGCGCCGACGGCAGGCTCTCGCCGCGGGTGATCTTCACCGAGCCACAGGTGGCGGCCGTCGGCTACACGCTCGCCGGCGCGCGCGAGGCGGGTCTGAACGTGCGGGCGCTCGATCGCCCGGTCGGCGCCAACGCCGGCGGTAGCTTCGTCGGGCACGGAGCGCCGGGGAGCGTGCGCCTCGTGGTCGATGTAGATCGGGGCGTGCCCGTGGGCGCGACGTTCACCGGAGTGGAGGTGGCCGAGTCGCTCCACGCCGCGACGGTCGCGATCATCGGCGAGGTCCCGCTCGAGCGCCTGGCGCACGCCGTTCCCTGCTTTCCGACTCGCAGCGAGGTGTGGCTCGGACTGCTGGAATCCGACGAGGAGCAGCGCCGGCGCCCGGAGGTGAGCGGCTCGCGCGTGGAGTAGCCTACGCCGCCGTGGAGACCGGGGAGCTAAAGGAGCGAATCGCCGCGTTTCCACGCTGGCACTACCGGTTCGAGTTCGACGGGGGCGTGAGCACCCCGATGCCCGACCCGGGCATGGTCAATCGCCACGAGCAGCGGCGCAGGTACTTCTTCGCCGCGCTGCTGAGGCTGATGGGCGGCTCGCTGCAGGGGCGCAGGGTGCTTGACCTGGGATGCAACGCCGGGTTCTGGTCGCTCGAGGCCGTCGAGGCGCAGGCCGACTTCGTGCTCGGCCTCGATGCCCGCGAGGACTACATCGAGCAGGCGAGCCTCGTGTTCGAGGCCAAGGGAATCGACCCACGGCGATACCGCTTCGAGGTTGGCGACCTCTTCGAGCACCCGATCGAGGAGAGCTTCGACATCGTGCTCTGCCTCGGGCTGTTGAACGTCGTCGCAAAGCCCGTCGAGCTGTTCGAGCTGATGGCGGGCGTGGGCGCCGAGACGATCGTGATCGACACGGGCCTCTCGCGCGTCCCATCTGCGTTCTTCGAGCTCTCGCGTCTGCTCGAGCCCCGCAACGCGGTGGGCTCCGATATCGTGCTCATCCCCACGCGGGATGCCGTCGTGGAGCTCGCGGAGCGCTTCGGCTACAACACGCTTGCCCTGGCCCTGAACATCACCGACTACACGAGCATGGACGACTACCGCGACGATCGCCGACTTGCGTTCATCTGCTCGAAGGGCGGGTCTGTGAGCACGCTCGCAGCCGAGCCGCCGATGCCGCCCAACGCCTGGCTTGCCGCCGCGGCGAGGACGGCGCGGCGGGTGCGCCGTTCACGCTGATCAGCGCGTCGCAAGTGCTGTACATCGCCACCGCCCACTACCTGTCCCCGCGGTGGGTCGAGATCCAAACGAGGCACGTGCGCGAGCACATCTCGGTCCCGTACCAGACGTGGGCTTCGCTCGAGGGGATCGATCCGTCCTACGGCGCTCACTTCGATCGCACGGTCGAGCAGCTGGGCAGCCACTCGGGAAAGCTCAACCACCTCGCGATGGAGATCTCCGAGGAGGCCGCGGACAGCGATCTGCTGATGTTCCTCGACGGTGACGCCTTCCCGATAGCCGACCCGATGCCGTTCATCGAGGAGGGTCTCTCGCGGGCCCCGTTGATAGCTGTACGGCGAGCCGAGAACGTCGATCAGCCGCAGCCGCATCCGTGCTTCTGCGTCACGACGGTGGGGACCTGGCGCTCGCTTCCAGGCGACTGGTCCGCGGGCCCCACCTGGCCCGGAGCTCACGGATGGGACATCACCGACGTCGGCAGTCTCTTGATGCGCGAGCTGGAGCTGGCCGGGATGGAATGGGTCGAGGTGCTGCGCTCCAATCGCAGGAACCCCGATCCCCTGTACTTCGCCGTGTACGGGGACATCGTCTACCACCACGGGGCGGGCTTCCGCGCCGAGAAACTCAGTGCGGTCCACCGTGCGATGCTCCCCGAGCGGCTGCTTCGCCCCAACCGGTCGCGGGTGCTCGCGCCGGTTGGGCGCGCGCTCGTCAAACGCAGGAGGCTCGCCTGGGAACGCGAGAAGCGCGAGCGGCTGCTGGAGGACTCACAGCGCATGTTCGAGAAGATCGAGCGGGGCGGATCGGAGTGGCTCGCGGATCTCATCTGAGATCGACCGAGGCTCAAGCCGATGCTCCACGTCCTCACCTCACACACCATCTCGCCGCGCTGGATCGAGATCCAGACGCGCCATCTGCGCCAGCACATCTCGGTGCCGTTTCAGACGTGGGCTTCGATCCAGCTCATCGACCCCGCCCATGGCGCGCACTTCGACCGGATCGTCGATCAGAAAGGCGCCCAGGCGGGCAAGCTCAACCACCTCGCCGTCGAGGTCCTGCGGGAGGCCGACGAGGACGATCTGCTGATGTTCCTCGACGGCGACGCATTCCCCGTGGCCGACCCGATGCCGAGGATCGAGGCGGCGCTCGAAACGGCGCCCCTGATCGCCGTGCGGCGGGCGGAGAGCGCCGGGGATCCCCAGCCGCATCCCTGCTTCTGCGTGACAAGCGCGGCGAGCTGGCGTCGGCTGGCGGGAGACTGGTCGGATGGGTATGTCTTCTCCGACGAGAGGGGCAGGCGGGTCACGGGCTTGGGGGCCAACCTCCTGCGCCGGCTCGAGCTGACGGGAACGCCATGGGTGCAGCTGCTGCGCTCCAACCCCACGCGGCTGGACCCGCTGTTCTTCGCGATCTACGGTGAGATCGTCTATCACCACGGCGCCGGGGAGGGCGGCGGGCTGAGCCGGGCCCATCGTGATCTCGCGCCCGCGCCGGGCACGAGGCTTCCCCTGCCCGGCGCGGTCGCTGCTCGCCTGGAAACCGGCAGGAGGCGGCTGTGGGAGCGCAGGGTGCAGCGTGGCTACCTGCGCCACTCCGAGGAGCTGCACGCGCGGATCGCGCGAGGCGATCCGGACTGGCTGGCCGATGTCAGGCGATAGCTGGCCGATGTCAGCCGCTGGTTACACTTCGCGGCTGTGACGAGCCCCGCGCAGGGTCCTCCGGGCAGGGTTCCCGACTTCTTCATCGTGGGTCACCCGAAGTGCGGCACGACGGCCCTCTACGAGATGCTGCGGCGCCACCCTCAGATCTACATGCCCGAGCGCAAGGAGCCGCGGTTCTTCTCGACCGACCTTCCCTCGCCCTTCCAGCCGCGTCCGTCCGGTGCGCCGGGTGAAACGCGCGAGGACTACCTGGCGCTGTTCGCGGCCGCCACGCCCGAGCAGCTCGTGGGGGAGGCCTCGACGGCCTACATCTGGTCGCACACGGCGCCCGCGCTGATCGCGCAGGCCCAGCCGGGGGCTCGCATAATCGTGATCCTGCGTGAGCCCGCCGACTTCGTGCGCTCGCTCCATCTGCAGCTGCTGCAGCATCGCTCCGAGGAGGTGGCGAGCCTGCGCCGGGCGATCGAGCTCGAAGACGAGCGGCGCCAGGGGCGCGAGCTGCCGAGCGTCAACGCCAACTGGCCGCAGGTGCTGATGTACAGCGAGCGCGCGCGCTACGTGGACCAGCTGCGTCGCTTCCACGCGGTGTTCCCGGCGGAGCAGGTGCTGGTCCTGGTCTATGACGACTTCCGCAATGACAACGAGGGCACGGTGCGCACGGTCGAGCGCTTTCTCGGCGTGGACGACACGCTGCCGATCGAGGTGCTCGAGGCCAATCCGACCGTGCGCCGGAGGGTGGGCCTGGATGAGACCGTGCGCAACCTCGCATACGGGCGCGGCCCGGTCGTGCGCAGGCTGAGGAGGGCCGTGAAGCTCGTGACGCCGGCACGCCTGCGCAGCGAGGCGCTCCAGCTGATCCGCGGCCGCATGATCTACGGACGTCCCAAGTCTCCCGACGAGGCCTTCATGCTCGAGCTGCGCCGGCGCTTCAAGCCCGAGGTCGAAGCCCTGAGCGAGTACCTGGGCCGCGATCTGGTGAGCCTATGGGGCTACGGCGATGCCGCGCCCGCGGACGTCAAGCCGCAGAGAAGATCTCCAGCGTCCCCGTGAGCTTGTGGTCGTTGGCGTTGCCCTCGGGCTCGACCACGTGCCCGTCGATGACGATCGGACTGTTCCAGTGGCCCGGCTGGCCGGCGAGCTTGGCGATCGCCCGCGGCGAGGACGGGCGATAGACATCGATGCCGCCCGCCGCGGGGTCATAGACGTAGAGCAGGCCTCCGGCCATCACCGGGCTCGTGCCCGGCGTCCCGTCTTCCCACACCCGATACAGGCGCCCGGCGCGCAGCGCGTAGGCGGCGGTCCCGCCTTCGTCGGCGACGAACATGGTGGTGTAGGTGCCGTGGCTCCAGACCGCGGGCGCCGTGAACAGCTCGCCGCCGCCCGGTATCGAAAGGCGCTGGAGCTCGCCACCGAGCGGGTGGTGGGCGGACGGCGGGCGGCCGTCCAGGCGCGAGAGGGCGAGCACGCGCAGGATCCCATCCTTGCCGGCCACGGCCACACGATCGTGGCCGAGCAGCACGGGGGCGCTCGAGCCGAGGTCGGTGTCGCTGCTGTTGAGCTCGGCCTGGTTGGTGGGCGTGAAGGACTGGCGCAGGCTCAGCGACGGGAAGGTGAGCTCGAGCACGCTGTCGCCGAAGTCGCTGCTGCCGTTCCACGGGGCGTTGCCGGTGTCGATCAGGATGCGCTTGCCTCCCGGCTCGACCACGGCACCGCCGCGGGAGAGGATCGCCGAGTCGCTCGCCGGGCAGCTGCTCGGCACGAGCAGTTCGCGTCGGCCCGAGCAGAGCGTGTTGAAGACCCGCGTCAGGCGAGCGCTCGAGCGGTCGATCGCCACCAGATGGCCCTGGTAGGGCGGGGCATCGCCGTAGTAGCCGCCGGTCGCGGCGAGCACCGAGCTCCCGTCGATGTTGAGCGCGGCTGCGATCTTCTCGTGGGTTGGGCCGCGCGTGATCCGCACGGGCCAGCCGCCGCTGCGATCCTCGCCTCCGTCGGAGAGCGAGAGCTTGTGGATGAGGCCGTTGGGGGAGGCCGCGTAGACGAACATCCGGTCCGGGTCCGCGACGGGGCTGGCGGTGGTGATCTGGGCGCTGCCCGCCCAGCCGGAGATGCCGGGCGGGGTGAACGTCCACAGGATCCGGCCGGTGCTCGCGTCGATCGCGAGCGTCCTGCCGTAGGTGGTCGTTGCCACGATCGTGTTGTGGCTCGAGCCGTCCACCGCGACGCCGTGCAGGTAGATGGGCGAGGAGTCCACCGTTCCCGGGAGCGCGACCGGGACGCGGCGCATGTGCGCCACGTTGGCCGCGGTGATGCCGGTGGCGTCTTCGCTGACGTCGGCGCGCTGGGGATTCAGGCCGAACTCGGGCCAGTCCAGGAGCCGCGAGGCGGAGGCGCCGACCGCAGGGATCGCCGCACGGCTTGCGCTCGGCGTGGACACGGCGGCGGGTGCGCTCGCTCCACAGGCGGCGAGCACCAGGCACGCGACGAGCAGCAGGCAGGGAGTGGGGGCAAGCGCGGAGCGGAGGCGGGACGGGCGCACGCGTCCTCGTTCTAGCGCATAGAGTCCGAGCGTGGCCAGGACACCACAGGTGGGCGAGCAGGCGCCGGACTTCGAGCTGCCGGGCACGGACGGTCCGTTCCGGCTCTCAGAGCATCGCGGGGAGCGGGTCGTGCTGCTGTTCTACCCGGGCGACAACACGCCCGTATGTAAAAAGCAGTTCTGCTCGTACCGGGATCGGGCGGACGACTTCGCGGCGCTCGATGCGACGGTCGTCGGGATCTCCGCGCAGGATCTGGCCTCCCACGAGGGCTTCATCCTCAAGAACAGCCTCACGGTTCCGCTGCTGGCTGACGTCGATAAGACCGTCGGGAAGGCGTACAGCGCAAGCGGCAAGCGTGCCGTCGTCGTCATCGACGAGCAGGGCGTGGTGCGCCACCGCCACGACCACCGTCTGGGGCTGGACTACCAGTCGGTGGACGATCTCAAAGCTGCGCTCGATGCCATTCCCGCCCGGGCGTAGCGCCCAGCCCCCCGGCAAGCTCTAGATGGCGCTGATGTAGCCGCTCATGTAGCCCGGGTGCTGCATCGCCCATTCGTCGCATACGAAGCTGCAGAACCAGAGAAACCTTCCAGGCTGCTTTACGAGCAACGTGTAGGTGTGGGTGCCGGGTATGACGACGATTTTGATGCCGGCTTCCGGCGCGGTGATGCTGTGAGGCACCGTATCGGTGTTGTCGATCCTCAACTGCTGGGGCTGGCCCGCCCGGACGGTGAAGTCGGTCGTGGTGAAGGCATCGTGCTTTTCGCCTTCCGGGCCGCGCTTGTATTCCGGGATGACCGACAGATCGACCACCTTTGCGATCGGGGGTAGTCCCGCGGTCTGCGCGGCGGTGGCCTGGGATGCCGCGCGTGCTTCGTCTCGTTCGCTGCTCTGGACGACTGCGACCACGGACATCAGCACCGCGGCCAGGATCCCCGCGCCCGCGAGCGCCTTCAGCCCGAACTTCCTGGCGGCTGCCTCACCGAATTCGTGCCGATATCTGGCCTCGGTGTCCTTGTCTGGTTCTTGCGTGACGGAGCCGGGCTCGAAGACGAGATGACGAACGGGCACGGCGAACCGCTCACGCACGAGACCCGCGAGCTGCGGCTCGAGTCCGTTCGCGGCTCGCTCCCAGCCAGTGGAGACGATGACTTCATCCGGCACGAAGGTGGCGAACGCGTCCTCGACGGCTTCGAGTGGATCTGCATCCGAGATCCCACCCCCGACGACGAGGTCGTGGCCGACGCGGTCGAGGGCCGTCTTCAGGCGGAGGCGCGCCTGATCCAAGAGGCCGTCGACAGCGCCGGTCAAGCGGGCTCCGGGGGAGATCAGCGCGGGCACGAGCAGGAGCACGTGCGTATGCGGTACGGAGGCCAGCCGCTCGAGCTCGCTGAGGAGCGCCTCCTCGCTGAGTGTGTCGTTGGCGACGACGAGGACGCGGCGCTCCGACGCTGAGCCAAGGTGCGCGGGGGCCATCTTGACCGGCAGCTCAAGGCCGCGGAGCTTGCGCATGCGCACCTGCGCTACGCGCACAGCTACGGCGCCGAGTACGACCGCAAGCACAACGGGAGCGAGCCACGTCGGGCCGAGCGCGGCGGCGAGCACGACTGCGATCAGGGCGAGTGTCAGCAGCAGGACAGACCGAAAGGCCTCCTGCTCGCTGTGAAATGGGCTACGCATCGGCGGGGCCCTCGTCGGCGGTGTGGCCGGACAGGCTCCGCACGGCGGCTACGATCTGCTCGGTGCTCGCCGGTGCCGGCAACTGGTGAGCACCGTCCAAGAGCTCGCGCATGCCTGTGTCCATGTCCGACGGCGCCTCGACCAGTAGAGGCGTGTCGGGATAGTGCGTGCGCAGTGCGCGCAACACCTCCCGGGCCGTCTCGCGCTCGTAGCCCAGGGAGCTGACAACGAGATCGGCGTCGTGAGCTGGGGCGCATCCTGCGGGTCCGGCCAGTGGACAGCGCCCGTGTCCGGCTGGGCCGGGACAGATGGCGACCGCGTAGCCGGCGAAGCGCAAGCCGGAGGCGATCGCGAGGCCGGTCGCCTCGTCCGGGTGCTCCACGAGTACCCGCGGGTGGCTCCAGCGCCAAGGCTGCGGTTTGAGATGGGCGCGTGCCGCGGAGCTGCTGGAGAACATGCGCTCAAGCTAGATCGGTCGTAACTCGAGCTCATCCGGGTCGAGCCGCATCGTGCTCTGTGGAAAACTACTCCCGCGCGGCGGCATGCTCGCGATGCGCGGCGAGCCGGGCGTGGGCAAGACGGCGCTGCTGGAGGATCTGTGCGAGCGCGCGGAGGGCGTCCGCGTGGCGCGAGCAGGTGGCGTGGAGTCTGAGCAGGAGCTTGCGTTCGCGGCCTTGCACCACCGACACGCTCGCCCGTCTGCCGGAGCTCCTCGTCACGGGACTCGCGCCCGATGACGCCCGCGAGCTCTTGGGATCCGTGCTATCTGCCCCGCTCGATGAGCCGGTGCGGGAGCGCTTCATCGCCGAAACGCGGGGCAATTCCCTGGCGCAGCACGAGAGTGCTCGCGCCGTTCTCGTCAGGCATCGTCAGCTCCTTGTCGCTCGACGGTGCTCTCCACCAGGGCACCGCATCTCCCATCCATGCTTGCCGCTCAGCGCGCCCTCTCAGTCGTCGGCCGGCTCGACGAGGCTTTGCGCCCACTCAATGGCAGACGCCGCCCAGCGCAGCGCCTGGTCGCGGTCGAGCCCGCTCGGCATGGCTGTGCCGTAGCGCAGGCGAACACCAAAGGGCGACAGCCGCTCCACGCCGGAGAGCTCCGCCGGTACACGGAGGTCGTTGTTCTGGCAGAGCTCGAGGAGTCCGTCGAGGTCATGCGTGTACGGAAACTCGACCCCCCGATATGCCAGCGCGGCCTTCAGTGACTTCTCGACTGCCTGCTGTGCGTGAAAGCCGAGGATTGAATCGGCGACTCCGTCGACCGGCAACAGTGACCTCGCGGCGAACTCGTCGTCGCGCGCGAGTCCAAGCAGCAGCCGTGGAAGATCGGCCGGATCGGACATCAGGCCGCGAGGGGCCGGCCTTCTGACAGGGCGGCATGAATCAGGCTCCCGCGGACATCGCGCCAGTCCTCGGCTTCGCGCTCGCTCACGACCACAACATCGGCGACCAGGCCAAGTCCCCGCAGCGTGCGCCGCAAGCGGATCGACTCCTCCGTCGGGTCATCGACCGACGGCTCGACCACCAGGAAGTCGAGATCGCTGCGCGGACCTGCATCGCCGCGGGCGTGGGAGCCGAACAGGATCACGCGAGCCTCCGGTGCCGCCTCGGACAGGCGTCGGCCCGCCTCAGCGACCAGCGTCTCGTCGAACATGCGACTACGGTAACGCAGGCAAGCCAATACTCCAAAGTGGTGTTGGAGCCTTCCTCGTCGGGACCCGTGCCACGAGACGGGGGTCCCAGCCGGTGGTCGGCGCGCGGAGGCGCGCCAGGGTTCCATTCAAGGTTCCGTTCTGAGCAAGTCTCACCCCAGCCAGCCCGGTCTGACTGGAAAATAACGCTCAGGCAGCCACCGCTTCTGACAGCGTGACGGTGTGTCCGAGCGCTTCGAGCTGTGTGATGAGGCGCTTGGCGGTGCGCTCGGGGTCGCGCTTGCGGAAGTAGTCCCCGCCGAGGTCGTCATAGAGCTCGCCGGTGGACAGCATGTGCCAGGTGGTGCAGAGGATCGAGTGCTTGACGGCGCCGAGCGCCTTCTTGTGTCCCCGGCGCGGGCGTAGCCGTTGGTATTGCGCAGCGAGATAGGTGTCTTTGCTGCGCACCGCGGCCAGCGCGCTCTCCTCGAGCGTCCAGTCCAACCACTTTGATCCCTTGCGGGTTCTGCCGGAGCGTCGTTTGCCTGCGGATTGGTCGTTGCCGGGGCACTGCCCGGCCCATGAGGCCAGGTGCTTGGCGGTGGGGAAGACGCTCATGTCGGTCCGGATCTCGGCGATGATGATCTCCGCGCCACGCCGTTGAACACCGGGAATCGTGCACAACAGTTCAACGGCTGCCTCGAAAGGGCGGATCTGCTCCTCGATCGCGTCGGAGAGACGGTCGATCTGCTCGTCCAGGAAGTCGATGTGCGCGAGGATCGCACCGATCCACAGGGCGTGCAACTCGTCAAAGCGTCCCTCAAGGGCCTCGCGCAGCGCGGGGAGCTTCACCCGCAAGCGGCCCTTGGCAAGGTCGGCCAGAATCTCTGGGTCGGTGGTGCCGCGGATCAGCGCGTCGAGCATCAGCCGGCCGGAGACCCCGAGAATGTTCGAGGCGACGCAGTCGAGCTTGATCCCGGTGTCCTCCAGCGCCTTGTGCAAACGGTTGGCCTCACGCTGACGCTCCTGGATCTGGGTCTTGCGATACCGCGTGAGGTTCCGCAGCGAGCGGATCGGCTTCGGCGGCACGAAGCTCGCTTTCAACAGCCCGGCCTCGGCGAGCTGGCACAGCCATTCGGCATCCTTGACGTCGGTCTTGCGACCCTGGACCTGCTTGACATGCCTAGCGTTGACCAACACCAGCGCGAAGGCGTCCTCAAGGATCGCCCACACCGGCTTCCAGAACACCCCGGTCGCCTCCATCGTGACCTGCTCGACACGATGAGCTTCAAGCCAATCACGCAACGCCAGCAAGCCCCGCACCGTCGTCTGAAACTCGGCTACGTGCTGCTCGCGGCCACGCCCCTGCTCGGCGGGCACCCGCACGCACGCGGTCACCTGCTCCTCATGAACATCCAGCGCCGCCGGACGCTCGACAATCGTCTCCACCCCGCACCTCCACGTCGTCGATCAACACGATCGCCGCCCAGGGGCCTCAAGAACAAACGAGTCTGACAGGCGTGCTCAAGGCAACAGTCCGGAGCTTCGGGGAGACCCACACGCCTAACTAAACTCGGCTCAGGAGCACCAAGCGGAGAATCGGCGTCACGAGCGACCCGCACATCATCACCCATTTTCATCAGCCCGCGCGGGCTCGCAGCGCGAGCACGGAAACTAACCCCAGCAAACACGGGCCACCAGGCCCCACCTGACCCCCCTGCGGAGACCTCATAACCCGAAGGTCGCGGGTTCGAATCCCGCCCCCGCTATGCCAGTTGTCTGCAAGCGAGATCGGATCGTTCGCGCTTGGAGATGCGACCGGGACGCGTTGACTCTCGCGTTCAGCCTCAATGCGAGAGCGTCGAGGGCGGACCGTGGCGCGCTCGGTCTTCGTCCAAGGCATGAGTACACGGCACCGACCCCAGGCTTCTGCAGCCGGCCTCGGAAGCAGCAGTCTACAAACCTCCACCGTGTACCAACAGAGATCGATAGCAGCGGGCACGGCAATATCGCGCCTATCCAGATGGCATAGTTATGCCGACATGCAGATTCCCTACGATCTCACAGCTCCTGAGCGTCGCTTGTGGGACGCAATGGAAACCGGCGAACCTGTTCCGCTCCTAAAGGGCGGGACCCTCGAAGAGTGCAACCCGGCCAACGGAAAAGAATGGGGACCCGAACGTACTGTCCGCAGTGAGGCACTGGCCGCGATGCTCACTCAGCCACGCACAGTTGGCACCAGGCCTCCACGAGCTGCGCGCCTGAGCCTCGCGCGCGTCACCGGCGCACTCGATCTCACGGGACTCGACCTCGGATGCCCACTAGAGCTACGGGAATGTTTCTTTGACGAGCCAGTACACCTCGATGATGCGCGAGTTCCGAAGCTGGCGCTTGGCGACTGCCGCTTGCCGTCCCTTACCGCCAACCAGCTTGAGACTCGCGGGGACGTCAACTTTGATGGCTCACATATCAAGTCCATCGAAGTGCGTGGGGCAACCATCGGCGGGCAACTCAGCCTTGACAGGGCACGTCTCTCCAACAAACACGGGCGCGCGCTCAACGCCGAAGGCGCGCAGATCGACGGAAACCTGTCCTGCGTAAAAGTGCAGGCCGAGGGCGAAATACGCCTTGTAGGTGCCCACGTCCAGGGACTGCTGCGGGTCAGCGGAGCTGAACTCACGAACCCACAGGACGGCGCGGAAGACACGCGCAGCGCACTCAACGCCGATAGAGCGTGCATCGACGGAGACTTCTTTGGGGATGGCTTCCACGTAGTAGGCGAGCTACGGCTTCTCGGTGCGCACATCGGCGGACAATTCATCTTGAAAGGAGCGGAACTCAACAACCCGGCAGGCGACGCGTTCAGCACCGATGGAGCGGATATCGCCGGCGACGTGATCTGCGGCAAGCTCCGCGCGAAAGGGCAGCTCCATCTTCTGGGCACGCACATAGGCGGGCAGCTGAACTTTGACGGAGCGCAGCTCGACAACGGACTGAAGGTCGCGCTCAACGCGGCAAGAGCGCAGATCGACGAAGACGTATTCTTTCAGGAGTGCTTCCGCTCAAAGGGTATGTTGTGCCTCGCAGGCACTCATATTGGCGGGTCTCTCAACCTCGACGAAGCAAAACTCAGCCGGCCCGAAGGGAACGCGCTGGATCTACGTCAGGCTGACATCCAGCATCTCACGCTGCCCGTTCAGACCCCTCCCGACGGCATCATAGATCTTTGCGACGCCCGTGTTACTCACCTCGTAGACGCCTGGCCGAGGGTGCCATACAAGGTCAGGATTGACGGCCTAGCCTATGACACCATAGCCCCTCTAACTATAGGGACATCTGCACGGGTTGATTGGATTACAAGCGCCGACGAGGGCTTCCTGCCGCAGCCTTACGAGCAACTCGCGACGGTTCTTCGACGCTCCGGTCGCGATGACGATGCTCGACTAGTCGCGATCGCGAAGGAAAAGGCACGCCAAAAGACCCTCCAATGGCCGGGTAAACTTCTGAGTCGCTTCCTCCGCGCGACCGTCGGCTATGGCTATAAGCCCGCTCAAGGTATCTGGTGGCTCGCCGGACTCTTTCTGATCGACTGGTTCGTCTTCGCGTGGGCCAAGGAAAATGGCCACCTCCGCGCGATCTACGAAAAGTCGCAGAGATTGCCACAGTTCCACGTCTCGCTGTACGCACTGGATCACGTTTTGCCGGTGATCGAACTCGGCCAGCGCAGCTATTGGTCAATGACCGGCTTCTTCCAGTACTGGCAGACCTTCAGCGACCTCGCTGGCTTGCTCCTCGTCACCGTCATCCTCGGGGCCGTAACAGCACGCCTCGTACGCAGCTAGCGGACGCCGCGGACTCACCCAATTTTTGGACTGAGTTACCTACCGTGTGTTCTCGTAGTCGACCGTTCCCTGCGCCGCAGATTACCGCTTCCGAGTCCGATTGCAGGAGCCTGAAGTTGGTGCAGGTGTACTCCTGCCTTGAACGACGACTAGGAGCACCGGCGCATGCTCCTGACACGTTCGCTTGCGCCCCTCAACAGGCGTGATAGTGGGGTTGCTGCCAGAAGCCCACCGCGGCTGGTTATAGGCCCAGGGGCGCGCGATTCTCAGCCGCGAGCAGCCCGCAGGGACCGATACTGGTGGCGGATCCGTACGCAACCCGGGCTCGAAGTCGCCTCCGGATCTCGGCTCAGGTCATGTGCGGCTTGCTTGCTGCTCTCAGGTGCTCTGAGGTCGGCTGAGATTCGCTCACTGAAGTACCACGGCGAATCCGTCCCAGACGGCTTACTTCTCGCGCTCGCCGAGTTCATCGAGCGCGAGAAGAACTCGGCGGGCGAGAGAACCGGCGGCACGGCGTCCAGGAGCTGCCGCAGATGTGCATCGCCCGAGACGATGCACTGCGCGCCTGCCACCCGGGCAAGCGCCACGAGGTAGTCGTCCCCGGGGTCGGGCGTCAGGCCGGGATCGGCCGGCGGATCCCATAGAGTTCCGCTATGCAAAATACTCCTGAGATCACTGACGGACCTATAGAGGTCGCCTCCGCACAAGACTCGCGCGTGTTCGCATTCCGCGTCCAGCGCGGCGACACCGGCAAAGCAGTGTTTGTAGCCATCTCCGGCACGTTGATGGCTTCCGCAGTTGCGAGCCTTGCGCACCCTATGGGCAGCATCGTCGCCACGCAGGGCCGAGCCGCAGTAGAAGAATCGCTAGCTCGTGGCCACGACTCCAAGCGCATCACTGTCTCCTCCGCAGGCGTTTGGGAGGAGCCAGCACCTCACGAGGACATGGAGTTTTGGGAAGCTATTGCGGAGGCAGGAAGCTTCGGCAAATGATCTAGAAAGCGGTCAAAGGCGGTTCGGCCCCCGGCGTCGAAGCGCGCAGCGGCACGCCGCACACCCCGGCATCGATCCCACGGCCAGGCTGAACACGACCGCAATGCCTCCATCGAACGAGTGCAAGACGACCGAAAACCCCGCGATCGCTGCTGGTCCCAAGGAGCAGCCAGGGTGCCGCCGTCCACGCTTCTGCTTCCGCACCAAAGGAGCAGCCTGGGCCACTTCAACGCGGGCCGGCCACGTCACCTGGTGAATTTCCTGGCGCCTCCGGCGTCCCATTCGTCGGAATCGGAGTAGATGACTGGCCCGAAGTCCTCGTTAGAGTTGGCAGGCCATGGGCGAGGACAGCGATGATTCTGCCGAGGCGGACAGCCACCGCCTCCGCGATCTGATCGAGAACTCAAGTGATCTGATCGGGGCCGTAGCCGGTGGTGCCATCGGGCTCGTAGGCGGCCCTGCTGGCTCGATCGGCGGAGCAGCCGCGGGAGTCGCGATCACCAAGACCATACGTCGTGTGGGAGTTGAAGTCTACGATCGGCTGCTGGTGGCCCGTCAGCAAGAACGTGTCGGCACGGTTCTGGCCGTGGCCCTCGATGACGCTCAGGCCCGCGCCGCCGATGGCGAGAAGATTCGAGACGACGGGTTCTTCGACTCCGGTGAGGGTCAGCGCTCCGACGCCGAAGAGCTTTTGGAGGGCGTTCTATTGCAGGCAGCCAACGCCTACCAAGAGCGCAAGCTAAGACATTTGGGCGCGATCCTGCCAAGCCTCGCCGTCCGACCGGATATACCGCCGGCTGACGGTCACTGGCTCGCGCGTCTGGCCGACCGCCTGACCTGGCGACAGTTCGTTGTGCTTGCGATATTTGCCAACCCTCCCGAGGAAAGACTGAGCCTTCGAGATATCGATCAGGACGTGTCTGGTGGTATGGGTCCCACCGGAGGACTACGTCAGGAGGTCGAGGAACTCGGGACCTTTGGCTTGCTAGGCGTGACCAATTCCAACGGGGAGACCGGCCCGGTGGGCTCCACCTACGATAGCGCCTCGGGCATATGGGGCGTCCCAATGGTGCGTTGGCGCCTCACCTTGCAGGGGCGACTGCTGGTTGACGTTGCGCGCTTGGCCGACATCTCGACCACAGATCGAGAGAGCGTCCTCAATGACCTTCTCGCTTGATGGCGGACCGGACGATTACTCGCTTTGACAGACCGGAATCACCGCTGCTTTCCTCGTCCTCATATATGGCGGTGTTCGATCCTTGCAGTTCGACGGCCTGCTTGACCATGTGCTCGTGGGGCGAGACGGCGATATGACGCCACGCGCAACCGGCTCAGGCGCCGCCACTTCCGGTGGCATCACGTTTCAGCACAGGGTTGCTGCCTACTACGAAGGCCACGACCGGGATGCGTCGGGATCGGGCCCCTACGCTGGGTCTGTGGACGTTATGCAGGCCGCACGGTCACCGGCCGACGCTCGGCGGCAAGCGGACGCCTGCCAAGAGCTATTGAACTATCTTCAAGACGAGCTCCGCCCGCGAGTCGGTGTGCCCGAGCCGCAGCCTGCGCATTGGGGCATTCTCCTCGCGCTGTTCGCGTCGGCGACCACGACCTACGAGGCCGCCGTTCTCCTAGCGCGCGAAGAGTTCGGCTATCAGGCCGCAATGCTCAATCGCTCCCTGTTCGAGGCCATGGTCGACTGCTACTGGGCGGCGATGAACCCAACACTCGCGGTCGAGCGCATTAAAGACCACACGACCTACAACGCCCACCTGAAGGCGCGCGTATCTGCCAAGTACCCCGACCAGTTTGGAGGTCTCGCTCCGCCGCCACCGTTGAGCGACGCCGAGGAGAAACGACTGCGCAAGCTCTACAGACGAGGCAGCGTCTCCTGGACGGGGCTCTCCTTGTATGACCGCGTCAAGGCGATCTCTGAGCGCTGGCCCGAGGGCAAGGCCCGGGAGCACCTGATGTTCTTCGTCGACATCGCCAACAGCATCAACAACGAGGTGCTGCATCCCACGCCGTGGGGAATGTCGAGGACGACACGACCCGCGACAGCCCCGGACGGCAGTGAGGCTGTGCGCTTCCACGTGGGAAAAAGTCCTGAGTTCTGCAGCGAGGCTCTATTCGGCTCATTCTGGATTGCGAGCTCCGTGGTCCGGCTGATATTGCAGCAGTGCGGGCTCGAACCTGAGGAGTTCGAGGACGGTCTCTACACACGTGGCATCCGCGCGTTCGTATCCATCCGCTCTGAGGAGCTCCGTAAGCTCGGTCGCAACGAACAGTGCCCCTGCGGCAGTGGCCTCAAGCTCAAGCGCTGCCACGGACAGTAGCCGCAAGGCCGCGCCGGGACGATGCCGGACCGCTCCGGGGGCCCCGGGCGCCTGGCCCAGCAGCAGCGGCAAAGCGCGTCATCTTCTACATCGAAGGCTGCGTGCGGTGCGCCACGATGCGCCCGCTCGATGGGGACTTGGAATGGGGTACTGAAGCGGCGAACGTCACCGGCAGGCGAAGAATTGCTCTGACCCATCCACCCTCGCCACACTCGTGCTTTTCGTCCAAAGCAGCGGCGCGACCGAATCTGCCGCACGGTGCCCTGCCCACGTAGCGAGGCGGGTCCGTCCGGTCTGAGCGCGCCCGTTCGGGGTCAGCGACAGGCGAGGGTCGAGAAGCGGCGAGAACTCGCCGTGAAGCCCACTCCCGGGCCGTGCTGCGTGTTGGACCGGGCGCGATCGGCTACGGCACGGTCGTCCTGATTCGCGTGAGTCGCGGCGACTCACGCCGGATGGCGCCTCCAAGCAGCATTCGACGCGACTCTTGTGCACGCGAGACACCGCGTTGCGTGGCTGCTAGCGGAGCCCACAACCGCTGGCGCCAAGTCGTAGTGCACAGGCGCTTGGCTACGCTTCGGCGCGTGGAGCTGCAGCGGCGCATTGCGGAGGGGACGGGTGAGTTCTTGCTCTTCGCGCTGACGCCACCGCGCCTGACGACCGAACCGGAGCACGCCCGTCAGATCGCCGCGAAGACGCTCGAGCGCCTGCGCCCCGTGGGCATCGACGGCCTCGTGCTCTACGACATTGATGACGAGAGCGACCGCAATCCCGAGGAACGGCCCTTTCCGTTCCTGCCCACGATGGACCCCGCCGACTACCTCGCTCGCGATCTCGTCGGCTTGGAGGTACCCGCAATCGTGTACCGCGCTGTCAGCAAGTACCCAGAGCAACAGCTTCAGTCGTGGCTCAGCGAACAGGCCCCAACCCAGGCACTGTCGGTGTTCGTCGGTGCGTCGTCCCGTGAAAAGCCGGTCGCGACCTCTCTGCCGCGGGCCTACGAACTACGGAGTGAGGTGCGCCCAGATCTCCTGCTCGGAGGTGTGGCGATCCCAGAGCGCCACGCGCGCGGAGGCACGGAGCACCTCCGTCTGCTTGCGAAGCAGGCTGCAGGTTGCTCGTTCTTTGTCACCCAGATCGTCTATGACGTCAACGCCGCGAAGGACCTGGTCTCCGACTATCACTACGAGTGCGCCGCTCGTGGCCTCAAGCCGGCGCCGATCGTCTTTACGTTCTCGGTCTGCGGGTCGGTGAAGACACTGGAGTTCGTTCAGTGGCTCGGTGTCGATGTGCCGCGCTGGATCGAGAACGAGCTGCGCCACGCGGAGGACACCCTAGAAGCGTCCTACGACCAAGCCGTCGCTACGGCCGTCGAGCTGATCGCATTCTGCCGGCGCGTCGGCGTCCCATTCGGGGTCAGCGTCGAGAGCGTCTCAATCCGCCAAGTCGAGATCGACGCCTCCGTCCGCCTCGCAACCCGGCTACAGGCAGAGCTACGTCGCTAATCCGGGCTCTCTTGCGCTCGGTGTAGGTGACGGGGGTGCTGGATCTCGCTGCTGGGCAGGGCTTTCTGGCTGGAGGGAAGTCTTCGCAAGTTGGGT
>CZKG01000051.1_pt2 | contig 24865 bp, 26 predicted proteins | sample 1122071 | NCBI WGS metagenome assembly CZKG01 (sample SAMEA3539301, study PRJEB10725) | soil metagenome | biome: tundra; feature: field; material: soil | place: USA | collected 2010-05 | depth 0.15 m | reverse complement strand
GCTGCGCGAGGTCCTGTTCACCGGCGGGGTCCCGCCGCTGGAAGCGCACGTCGACGACGTCTACCGCGCCACCTACGCCCGCACGCGTGAGCGCAACGAGCGCTTCTACGAGCGCTATCCAGATGACCGCGAGCGGGTGCTGGGCCTGCTGGCGCGGGTGGAGGGCGAGCCGCTGAGGCTGCCCAGCGGCGATCGGCTGCATCCCGCGCGTGTGCGCCAGCTGGGCGAGGTGCTCGGCATGAGCGATGGCTACGAGCGCCTCCACTACCTGCTGGAGCTCGATCCCGACTCGCCGGCGTTCCTCCACGACGCCGAGGAGATCACGACCTTCGCCCGCAACCCCCTCTACGCGATCCTGCAGGAGGCCTGCTGGGCAGACGGCGCCCGGACCGCCTGGTCGGCGCAGCGCGTGCTCGAGGAGCAGAAGGACTGGCCGGAGGAGTACTTCACGGGAGAGCACGTCTTTCCGTGGATGTTCGGAGAAGCCAGCGTGGAGGTCTTTGCGGAGGTCGCCGAGCTGCTCGCGCGGAGGCGGTGGCCGGCGCTGTATGACCGCGAGCGCCTGCGCGCCAACGACGTCCCGTCGGCGGCGGCCGTGTACGCGGATGACCCGTACGTCGAGCGAGCCTTCTCCGAGCAGACGGCCCGTGCGGTGCCCGGTATGCGCGTGTGGCTCACCGACGAGTACGACCACGACGGCCTGCGCAAGCACGGCGAGAGGGTGCTCGGGCACCTGCTGGACCTGGTCAGAGAGAGGGCATAAGACCTACACATGCTAATGTATGAGCATGTTGGAGCACCGTCTGCAGATCCTTCTCGACGAGGAGCGTCACGCCCGGATCACGGCGGTGGCTCGCCAACGGGGCGTCTCGGTCGCGACGGTCGTGCGGGAGGCGATAGATCGGGGGGTCGCAGATCCCTCCGACCGCCGTCGGGATGCCGGACGCCGGCTCCTGGAAGCTCCTGACATGGATGTTCCGGACGTCGCTGAGCTGAGGGACGAGCTGGATGTGCTTCGCGCCCGTCGGGCATGATCGTCCTCGACACGACCGTCCTCGTCTACGCGAAGGGCGCCGAGCATCCGTTGCGCGCGCCGTGCCGCAGACTCATACAGGCGATCGCCGACGGAGCGCTCGAGGCGACCACCACCGTCGAGGTCATCCAGGAGCTCGTCCACGTCAGAGCACGCAGGCGAGGACGACAGGAGGCGGCTGCGACCGGGAGGGACTGCGCGGAGCTGCTGTCGCCCCTTCTCAGCGTCACCCGCGAGCAGCTCGAGAAGGGGCTGTCGCTGTTCGAGCGGGGAGAGCGCCTGGGGGCATTCGATGCGGTTCTTGCGGCCGCGGCGGTCATGAGTGGTGCGAGCGCCCTGGTCTCTGCTGACAGCGCCTTCGGCGCCGCAGGCGTGGAGCATGTGATGCCAGACGAAGCCGGCGTCGCAGCGCTTCTCCTACGCGGGTCCTAGCCGAGCAGACCGCCCGCGCGGTGCCCGGCATGCGCGTGATCGGCGACGTGAGCGTTCCATCCCAAGCACGCGATTGCATGACATGCGTGCTTCCCATCATCGATCCGAGTGGCCCCTCTGCCGGCTAGCATGAGCTCATGGTCACCGTCGCGCATCCGCAGATCGAGCCGGCCGAGTACATCGCGCTGCAAACGCGAGCGGGGTGGCAAATGGACATCGAGCTCATCGATGGCGAGGCCGTAGTGATGCCTCCCACGGGCGACCGGGCGTCCTCGGTGCAGGGAGAGCTGTTCTTTGCGCTGCGTCACTGGCAGGGGGACTTCGCCGACGAAGGGCTGCTCCTGCAGGACGTCTTCGTTGCCTTTCCCGGCGGCCCTTATCTCGCCCCTGACGTCGCCTGGTGGAGTGCCGGACGACGTCCTGCCCTTTCGGGGGGCGCGGTCGACGCTATCCCAGACCTTGTGGTCGAGGTCCTCTCACCGGCCACGCGTGCGAACGACCTCGGCATCAAGCGAGATCTGTATATGCGCTCGGGCGTGCGCGAGCTGTGGCTTGCGGACCCGGACGCCCGGACCGTCACACGGGTGCAGCTGAATGGGAGCGGCGATCAGCTGTTCGTCGAGGGGGACCTCCTGCACAGCGAGCTGCTGGACGGCTTTGCACTGGATCTCGCGCGCGTCTTTCGCCTGCTCGAGAGCGCCGGCTAGTCTCAGGCCGCCGCGCCCACCACCGAGGTCGACCAGTCGATCACCGACGTCGGGCGCACCACGTGGCGGCCCAGGCCGAGCTCCTTGGGATCGAGCCCCAGCGCCAGCCCGACCAACTGGGGCAGGTGGAGCACCGGCATGTCGAGCTCGCGGCCCACGACCTTCTCGGCCAGCGGCTGCTGCAGGTCGAGGTTGAGGTGGCACAGCGGGCAGGGCGTCACCAGGCAGTCTGCTTCGGCGTCGGCCGCGTCGCCGAGGTGGCGCCCGGCCTGCTTGAGCGAGGCCTCCTTGTTCATGGTGATGATCGGGAAGCCGCAGCACTTGCGCATGCCGGCATACTCGATCACGGTGCCGCCGAGGGCCTCGATGACCTGGTCGAGGTAGTGGTCGCGGGGGTGCTCTGCGTCGATCCCGAGGCGGTTGCGCGGGCGCACGATGTAGCAGCCGTAGAAGGGGCCCACGCGCAGGTTGGTCAGCGGGCGCTTGACGCGCGCGCTGAGGCTCTCCAGCCCGATCTCCTCGACGAGCAGCCACAGGAAGTTCTTGTTGGTCAGGCCCTTCTCGTAGCTGAGGCCCTCGGAGGCGAGCGTGGTGTTGACGTGCTCGCGATACTCGGCGTTGGCGTCGAGGCGCTCCTGGCACTCGCTCTGGGCGCCCTGGCAGGTGGAGCAGATGTTCATCATCATGGCCGCGCCCTCGACCTGCTGGGCGAGGGCGAAGGTGCGCGCGTTGAGGGTGTCGGCGAGCTCCTGGTTGTGCTCTGCGATCACGCCCGCGCCGGTGCAGCAGGCGCGGTCGAGCTCGACGAGCTCGATGTCCAGCAGCGGGGCGACCTTGGCCATCGAGCCGTGGAGCTCCGGGGTGAAGCCACGGCTCACGCAGCCGGGCCAGTAGGCGACCTTCATTGGTTGACGCTCCCTTCGGGGCTCGTGGGCGGGGCATCCTGCCCGCCGCTCTCGTACGTCACGCCGGCGGCGATGGGCTCAGCCGCCGGCGCCTCGTCCTCGCCGGCGATGTACAGGTTCAGCTCGTAGCGCTCGGGGCGGCTCTCGATCTTGTCGAAGATCGCCTGCACGCTCTTGAGGTCAGAGCTGGGGATCTTGTGGCCGAAGACGGCGATCTTTGGATTGACCTTGCCGCGCAGGAGGCCCTTGATGATCACCGGGAATGAAGCCAGGAGCTCCTTCCCGGCCGCGGGCGTGAACTTGGCGAACCACGAGTTTCCGCCGTATGAGCGCGGGATCAGCTCGGCCTCGTGCAGGAGGCCGTAGTTGCGCACGAGCCCCGTCACGGCCGCCTCGTGGCGCTCGCCGTTGTTCTGGTCGACGATGTGGTGGTCGCCGGTGGCGATCCGGCGCAGGCGCATGATCTGGCCCATCGGGTTGACGTCCTTGGGGCAGGCCTCGACGCACTTGAAGCAGTGGGTGCAGTCGAAGATCCCCTGGGGATCCTGGGCGAGGTCGTTGAGGCGCTCGAACTGCTGGTCGTCGCGGGGGTCGCCGACGAAGCGGTAGGACTTGGCGAGAGCCGCGGGCCCGATGAAGCCGGGGTCGACCTCCATCGCGAGGCAGTCCGACACGCATGCTCCGCACTGGATGCAGGCCATCGACTGGGTGACGTCGACCATCGAGTCTTTGGAGACCAGGTACTCGCGCTCGGGCACCGGCTGCTTGGCCAGCAGCCACGGGGTGACCCGGCGGATCTTCTTCCAGTGCACGGCGTCCATGTCCACGATCAGGTCCTTGAGCACGGGCATGTTGCCCATCGGCTCGATCTCGATCACCCCGTCCTTGGAGCCGCTCTTGGCGGCGTCGAGGTGGGTGTGGCAGGCGAGCGCAGGTTCGCCGTTGACGCGGATGCCGCAGGAGCCGCAGATCGCCTGGCGGCAGGAGCAGCGCACGCCGATGGAGCCGTCGAAGCGGTCTTTGGCCTGCAGGATCGCCTCGAGCACCGAGCGGTGGGGCTCGAGCTGGATCGTGTGCTCGTCCCAGTAGGGGGCCTCGCCGGACTCGGGGTCGTAGCGGCGCAGGCGCAGCGTGAACTGCTCGGGCGGGCGGTCGTGCACTTCGGCCATCAGCGGCGCTCCTTTGGTTTGGCGACCATCAGTATTTCCTCACCTCTGGCTGCCACTGGGTGATGGTGACGGGCGAGTAGCTGACCTTCGGGCTTCCGTCCTCGAGGGTGATGTCGATGTGCTTGAGCCACTCCCCGTCGTTGCGCTCGGGGTAGTCGGTGCGGAACTGCGCCCCGCGGGACTCCTTGCGCTCGATCGCGGCCACGACGGTGGCCTCGGCGCAGTCGACCATGTAGCCGAGCTCGATCGCCCCCAGCACGTCCTGGTTGAAGACCGTGCCGCGATCGTCGATCCAGGCCTTCCCGGCCTCCTCTTTGAGGCGTCCTATCTCTCCCAGGGCGTGCTGCAGGCCCTGCTCGTCGCGGAAGACGGCGGCGTGCTTGTTCATCAGCTCGCCGAGCTCGTTCTTGATCTCGGAGACGCGCCGGCCGTCGTGGGGGCGGGCGATGATCCCATCGATCCTCCCGGCGTCCTCGCGCAGCTGGGCCTTGGTGTCGACGCTCGGCATGCCCATGCTGGCGGAGCGCGCGGCCGCGTGTTCGCCGGCGCGGCGGCCGAAGATGAGGGTGTCGAGCAGCGAGTTGGCGCCGAGGCGGTTGCCGCCGTGGACGGACACGCAGGCGACCTCGCCGGCCGCGTACAGGCCCTCGATCGGGGTGCGCCCGTCGACGTCCGTCTTGACGCCGCCCATGATGTAGTGCTGGCCGGGGCGGATCGTGATCGGTTCCTTGGTGATGTCCACGCCGGCGAAGTCGCGCCCGAGGTTGACGATCTCGCGCAGCGCCTCCAGGGTGCGCTTGCGGGGCACGACGGTCACGTCGAGGTAGATCCCGGAGCCGTTGGGGCCGACGCCGCGGCCCTCGTTGATCTCGATCTGCTCGGCGCGGGAGACGACGTCGCGGGAGGCCAGCTCCATCTTGTTGGGAGCCATTTTCTCCATGAAGCGTTCGCCATTGGCGTTGAGCAGGTGGGCGCCCTCGCCGCGGGCGCCCTCGGTGATGAGGATGCCGGTCTCGACCAGGCAGGTTGGGTGGTACTGGACCATCTCCATGTCCATCAGGGGCGCGCCGGCGCGGTAGGCCATCGCGATCCCGTCGCCGGTGACGATCAGTCCGTTGGTGGTGGGCTTGTAGGCCTGCCCGGCGCCTCCGCAGGCGAGGATCACGTTCTTGGCCGTGAAGGCCTCCATCTTGCCGGTGCGGACATCGCGGGCGAGTACCCCGCAGCAGCGGCCCGCGTCGTCCTTGAGCAGCGAGGTGGTGAACCACTCCTCGAAGCGCTCGACGGTCTCGTGGTGCTTCATCAGCTGCTCGTAGAGCACGTGCAGGAGCGCCTGGCCAGTGATGTCGGCCACGTAGGCGGTGCGCTTCATCGAGGCGCCGCCGAAGGCCCGCAGGTCCATCTCGCCCTTGTCGTTGCGGTGGAAGGTGACGCCCATGTGCTCGAGGTGCATGACCTCGCCGGGGGCCTCCGAGCACATGATCTCGATGGCGTCCTGGTCGCCCAGGAAGTCCGAGCCCTTGACCGTGTCGTAGGCGTGCGAATGCCAGTCGTCGTCGACGCTGATGGCCGCGTTGATTCCGCCGGCGGCGGCCACGGAGTGAGAGCGGACGGGGTGGACCTTGCTCATGATGGCCACGCTCGCGCCCTTCTCGGCGGCGGCGAGCGCGGCTCGCTGGCCCGCGAGACCGGCCCCGATGATCAAGACGTCGTGTGCTGGCATGGCTCCCTGAGGTCGATGGGGGAAAGAGGCGAAGCGCCGCCCGGGACTCTATAACGCCGCGCCCCGCGGCCCCCCTCAGGCCGACCGACTCGCGCCCGCGCGCGCCCGCGCGCAAGTCGGTCGTCCGCCGCTCGGGCGGCCCGGCTTCAGGTCGCCTGACGAGCGGCGCCGGCGGCGGGTCGCAGCGCCTGGCGGACCTGCCCGAGCGTGACGACGCCCTGCAGCACGCCGTCGCTGTCCACGGCCACCATCGCCCCCAGGCGGCCCAGCCCCTCAGATCCGAGCAGGGTTTCCAGAGGCGCCTCCTGGCCGATCCGCACGGGCATGTCCGGCTCGAGCACGTCGATCACGGGCAGGGCGGGGCGGCCGGCGGCGATCTCGCTCTCGATCCGCTGCTGGCGGACCACCCCGAGGAAGTGGTGGGCCGGATCCACGACCGCGAACCAGGGCCAGCGGTAGCGCAGGAAGAACTGCTCCTGGGCGTCGAGCAGCGTGGCCTCGGCGGGGATGGTGACGGGCTCGCGGTCCATGATGTCGCCGACGGTGACGTTCTGGATGCGCCTGCCGAGGGCGCCCTGGACGACGGCGGCGCCGGCGGCCTGGTAGAGGAAGAAGGCGAGCATCAGGGTCGCCAGTGCCAGGAAGGAGCCGTTGCTCGCGAACTCGGCCACGCCGAGCGCGCCCACGGCCAGCGCGAACAGCTGCCCGGTGCGACCGGTGGCGAGGGTGGCGCGGTTGCGATCGCCGGTGCGCCACCAGATCAAGGCACGGGCGATGCGCCCCCCGTCGAGGGGGAAGGCGGGAATGATGTTGAACAGGAACAGCAGCCCGTTGATGAAGCCCAGCCAGCCGATCAGGGCGAGGGCGGGGGTGGTGGTGAAGCCCTCGCGGGTGAGGGCGACGTCGGTGAAGCGCCCGCTCGAGGCAACGAGCGTTCCGGCGAGGAGGCAGATCGCGAACAGCCCCAGCGTGACCGCCGGCCCGGCCGCCGCGATCTTGAGCTCCTCGCCGGCGTTCTGGGGCTCGCGGCGCATCTGCGAGAGGCCGCCGAAGAACCACAGGTCGATGCCGGCGATGGGAATGCCGAGACGGCGGGCCGCAAGCGCGTGGCCGAGCTCGTGGAGGATCAGGGAGGCGAAGTATCCGAGCGCCGCCGCCACGGCGACCGCGTAGGCGGTGCTCTGCGAGCCTCCGAGCACTTCGTGGAAGTACTTGGAGAGGTAGTAGATCAGGAAGAAGAGGACGATGAACCAGCTGTAGCTGACCCCGACGCGGATGCCGAAGATGCGTGCCAGCTGGAGGTTCGTGCGTCTGGGCATCACGTTCATGGTAGGCCCACGAAGGGCTCTTCAGAGGGGCTGCCACGCTGCGGCCCCGACGGCCGTATGGCTGCTTAGCCGCGACTGCGGCGACCAGGCGCGTGCCAGTTGCGGGCATTGCCCGAGCTGCCTCGCTTCTCGAGGTTGAAGATCGTCTGGGGAAGCTTGGGCACCGAACCCGGCTTTGGCACGCTGGTTGGATTGGGCGGTGTAGAAGGGCTTTTTGGGGGAGGAGCCGACATCTCTAAGAGCTTAGCGCCGCAGCTGTAGCCAGACCGGCAGTCTCGAGGACCAGCGAGCTGAGCGCGAGCATGAGGAATAGCGTCAGGCGCTCGACGATTTGGACGTTGTTGTTCCGGCGCTCCTCAAATGCTTCCGCCAGGGCTATGTCGACCAGTGGCTGTTCGAGGATGTTGCTGTTCCACAGTGCACGGTACGTCTCGCCTGCCTTGACGCTGAAGCCGAGCTCGTAAGGACGCAGTAGCAGCACGACGAACACCAGCACGCCAGCTGATCCCACGAGCCCGACCACCGTTGCCGCGATCTCAGCCGCGCCATTGGGGTGAGCGTGGAGAAAGACGGGTTTGGCGAGCAGGGAAGCGGTGACCGCAGCGGCAGCCAGGAGGGTAGATCCACGACCACGCACCCCAGACACCTGTCGCTCCTGATCGGCGAGCGCGCCAGCTCCGAGGTCGTAGATGCGTTCCTCAAAGCTCGTCATTGTCAAAGCAGATCACGCTGAACCTCCGACGATGGCTCCACATTGGGAGGGCCGGTCAAGCTGGCGACACGCTACATCCCAGCCTGCTCGAGCACCAGCAATCCGTGCGAACTTGGCGCGAACGGGCTCATCAAAGTTGACGTGTCGTCGAACGGCTCGGCAAGGCCGAAGCCGGCGATCAGAGCTGCGGGCGCGAGCGGGCGATGATGCTCTCGAAGTCCACGCCCGCAGGCAGCGTGCCGTACTCCAGGCCGCCGTCGCCGCCCAGTCGCGAGGCGCAGAAGGCATCGGCCACGGCCGGCGGCCCATTGCGGACGAGCAGCGAGCCCTGCAGGCACAGGGCCATAGATTCGACCACCCGCCGGGCGCGGCTCTCCAGGGTGCCCGGATCGGCGAACTGGGCCTTCAGCTTCGACACGGCGGCGTCCAGGCGCGCGTCGGCGCCGGCCGCCTGCTCGACCTCGGCCACGAACACCTCGAGCGAGCGGGGCGAGCGGGAGAGAGCGCGCAGCACGTCGAGGCTCATGACGTTGCCCGAGCCCTCCCAGATGGAGGCCAGCGGAGCCTCCCGGTAGAGGCGCGGCATCCCCGTCTCCTCGACGTAGCCGGCGCCGCCCAGGCACTCGAGCGACTCGAAGGCGTGGTTGGGGGCGCGCTTGCAGGTCCAGTACTTGCCCACGGCTGTGGCCAGGCGCTTGAACAGCTGGGCGTCGCTCGAGTCCTCCCCCGCCTCGGCGTCGAGGTGGGCCTCGTCGTAGGCACGGGCCAGGCGCATGGCCAGGGCGGTGGTCGCCTCGGACTCCAGGCACAGGTCGGCGAGCACGTTTCGCATCAGCGGCTGGTCGATCAGGGTCTTGCCGAAGGCGCTGCGGTGGGCGGCGTGCCAGGTGGCTGCGACCACGCCCGCGCGCATCCCGGCGGCGCTGCCGATCACGCAGTCCAGGCGCGTGTGCCCCACCATCTCGATGATCGTCGGCACCCCGCGCCCCGGCTCCCCCACCATTCGCGCCCAGGCTCCGTGCAGCTCGATCTCGCTCGAGGCGTTGGAGTGGTTGCCGAGCTTGTCCTTCAGGCGCTGGATCTGCATGGCGTTGCGGGAGCCGTCCGGGAGGATGCGCGGCATCAGGAAGCAGGAGAGGCCGTCCTCTGTCTGGGCGAGCACGAGGAAGAGATCAGATTGGGGCGCCGAGCAGAACCACTTGTGCCCGACGAGCTCGTGCTCTGCGCCCGCGCCGCCGCCGTTCAGGGGCGTTGCCACGGTGGTGTTGGCGCGTACGTCCGAGCCGCCCTGCTTCTCGGTCATCGCCATCCCCGCGATCGCCGAGCCCTTCTCGGATGCCGGTATCGAGCGCGGGTCATAGCTCGTGGATGTGATCAGCGGCTCCCACTCGGCCGCAAGCTCGGGCTGGGCCCGCAGGGCTGGCACCACGGCGAAGGTCATCGTGATCGGGCACGCGAAGCCGGCCTCGGCCTGCATCGCCGTCATGTACATGGCCGCCCGCGCCGTGTGCGCGAAGGGCTCCTCGCTCGTCCACGGCAGCGAGTGCAGCTCGTGCTCCACGCCCAGCGTCATCAATTTGTGCCACGCCGGGTGGAACTCGACCTCGTCGATGCGGTTGCCGTAGCGGTCGTGCGTGTGCAGCACCGGCTTGTTCTCGTTGGCCAGGCGGCCCCACGACTGCTGCGGGTCGCCGCCCACCACGCGTCCGAGCGCCGAGGCGCGCTCAGTCACCCAGCCGGCGCCCTCGCGCCGCACGGCCTCCACGAGCGGGAGGTTGCTGGAGAAGACGTCCAGACCCTCCAGCGGCGGCGCCTGGTTGAACACCGTGTGCGTATGCCACGGTGTGTCCCCACGCGCAGGTTGCGAGACCGTGCTGGCCATCGTGTAACAGTGAAGCAGAGATCGCGGGCCTGCGAGCGACGCCCGGTGTAGCCTCTGGCCGATGCTCTCCAAGGCGCGCCCGCGGGGTAGGGCGCTGGCGCTCGCCGCCGGCCTGCTCGTGTCTCTGGCCGCGATGCCCTCGGCGCGTGCGGGGGAAGCGGCGCCGGACCTCCTCCCGCCTCCGAGACACAGGTCGTTGGTGGCCTATGTCACCGGCACCGACCGCTCACCCTCGGCCGTGTGGGTGGCGGCGTTGGACGGGAGCTATCCCCAGCGTCTCGGGGTTGGCGGCGAGCCGCTCGTCTCGCCCAGCGGCCTGACCGTCGCCGCGGCGCTGTTCGGCGCCACCGCCAACTCCGAACAGGGACCCTCGCTGGCCATCTACTCGACCGTGGGCGAACCCGTCAGGGAATACCTGAGCCTCACCACCGCCACGGCCACTCCGCTGGCCTGGTCGGAGGACTCGCGCTACCTGGTCGTCTCGTTCATGTCCAACGCCCTCACCAACATCGCCCGCCAGTCGGGTCTGGCGGTGATCGACACCCAGACCGGCGCCGTCACGACGATCACCCACGGGCAGATCTACGGCGCGAGCTTCGCCCCCGACTCGAGCGACCGGCTCGTGTTCGCCCGCTCCCCCTCGACACTGCTCACCGCGCCCACGAACCTGTACACGAGCATGCCCGACGGCTCGTCCCTGCGGCAGATCACACACGATGGCCGCAGCCTCAACCCGGTCTGGGGACCGCGCTACATCGCCTACGACCGCGAGCGCCTGCGCCGCAACGACGCGTCCGTGTTTCAGATCTGGCTGTCGCCCACGGGCGGCGGGCGGGCGCGCAGGCTCACCGACGTGCGTGTGCCCTCGCTCGTCTCCGGCCTGGTGCCCCTCGCGTTCTCAGGCAGCGGCAGCCGGCTGCTCGCCGAGTACGAGGGCCAGGACACGAGCGAAGCGTGGACCGTGGGCGTCGCCTCGGGGCGCACACACCACATCACCGTCCGCGGCCAGCCCGTGCAGGGGGCCGGCCTCTCCCGCGACGGCGCCACCCTGCTGATCGACGAAAAGGGCTTCGAGAGCCCTCCCTCCGATGGACGGGTCGCAACGGTCCCCTTCGCCGGCGGGCGCCCGCGCGTGCTGGTCGCCCATGGCTCGCAGGCGAGCTGGAATCGCTGAGCGCGCGCGGTCCTGCGGCGCAACTCGACAGACGTCGGTGACCGGCGCCGGCAGGGTTGGGGGAGGGAGGAGCGGACGTGTCTCCCAAGTCGTCTTTCCGCGTTTGGATAGCATCGGCCACCCCTCAACGCTAGGACCCGCACATGGCCAAGATCAAGGTGAAGAACCCCGTCGTCGAGCTGGACGGCGATGAGATGACACGAATCATCTGGTCGTTCATCAAGGAGCAGCTGATCCTCCCCTACCTGGATGTGGATCTGAAGTACTACGACCTCGGGATCGAGAGGCGCGACGAGACCCACGACGAGATCACCGTCGAAGCGGCAGAGGCGATCAAGCGCTACGGGGTGGGGGTCAAGTGCGCCACGATCACCCCTGACGAGGCCCGCGTGGAGGAGTTCGGCCTCAGGGAGATGTACCGCTCGCCCAACGGCACCATCCGCAACATCCTCGGCGGCGTCATCTTCCGCGAGCCGATCGTCATCTCCAACATCCCCCGACTGGTCCCCGGCTGGAGGAAGCCGATCGTGATCGGCCGCCACGCCTTCGGCGACCAGTACCGCGCCACCGACCTGGTCGTGCCCGGCGCCGGCAAGCTCACCCTCACCTTCACCCCCAGCGACCCCGGGGAGACGATCGAGCTCGACGTATATGACTTCCCGAGCAGCGGGGTCGCGATGGCGATGTACAACCTCGACGACTCCATCCGCGACTTCGCACGGGCCTCCATGCGCTACGGGCTCGACCGCGGCTACCCCGTGTACCTGTCCACCAAGAACACCATCCTCAAGCGCTACGACGGACGCTTCAAAGACATCTTCGAAGAGGTCTACGAGGCGGAGTTCAAGAGCGACTTCGAGGCGGCCGGCATCACCTACGAGCACCGTCTCATCGACGACATGGTGGCCGCCTCGCTGAAGTGGGAAGGTGGCTATCTGTGGGCCTGCAAGAACTACGACGGGGACGTGCAATCGGACACGGTCGCCCAGGGCTTCGGCTCGCTCGGGCTGATGACGAGCGTGCTGATGACCGCCGACGGCAAGACCGTCGAGGCCGAGGCCGCCCACGGCACCGTCACCCGTCACTATCGCCAGCACCAGCAGGGCAAGCCCACCTCCACCAACCCCATCGCCTCGATCTTCGCCTGGACGCGCGGCCTGGCCGCCCGCGGGCGCATGGACGACACGCCGGAGGTCAGCGCTTTTGCCGAGACCCTCGAGCGGGTGTGCGTGGACACCGTGGAAAGCGGAAAGATGACCAAGGACCTGGCGCTGCTGGTCGGCTCCGATCAGGAGTGGCAGACGACGCAGGAGTTCCTCGCATCCATCGATCAGAACCTGCGCCTCGCAGCCGCCTAGAGCACCAATCTCTGCCGAGCAAACCCTCCAACCGCACAGCACCCATTAGGAGATGAATATTTCGTGAGCAATCCAGTACGAGTGACCGTCACCGGCGCAGCCGGACAGATCGGCTACAGCATCGTCTTTCGCATCGCCAGCGGACAGCTTCTCGGTCCCGAGCAGCCCGTCGATCTGCGCCTGCTCGAGATCCCCCAGGCGATGGGCGCCCTCGAGGGCGTGGCCATGGAGCTGATCGACTGCTCCTTTCCGCTGCTTGCCGGCCTCGACCTCCACGATCATCCCGCCGACGCCTTCGACGGGACCAACGTCGCGCTGCTCGTCGGTTCCCGCCCGCGCACCAAGGGCATGGAGCGGGCCGAGCTGCTGAGCGCCAACGGTGAGATATTCACGGTCCAGGGCAAGGCCCTGAACGCCGTTGCCGCCGCGGACGTCAAGGTGCTCGTCGTCGGCAACCCCGCCAACACCAACTGCCTGATCGCCATGAACAACGCGCCCGACATCCCGCGTGAGCGCTTCACCTCGATGATGCGCCTGGACCACAACCGCGCGATCGCCCAGCTCGCCAACAAGCTCGACCTGCCCGTCACAGACATCTCCGAAATGGGCGTCTGGGGCAACCACTCGCCGACCATGTATCCCGACCTCTTCCACGCCAAGGTCGGCGGGCGCCTGGCCGCCGGCGTCGTCGACGACCAGGCCTGGATCGAGAACGAGTTCCTGCCCAACGTCGGCAAACGCGGCGCCGCCGTCATCGAGGCGCGCGGCGCCTCCTCGGCTGCCTCAGCGGCCAACGCGGCCATCGACCACGTGAGCGACTGGGTGGCCGGCACCGACCGAGCATGGGTCTCCATGGGCGTTCCCTCCGACGGCTCCTACGGCGTGCCCGAGGGTCTCATCAGCGGCTTCCCCTGCACCTGCTCAGGGGGCGGGTACGAGATCGTCCAGGGTCTCGAGCTCGACGAGTTCTCGCGCTCGAAGATAGACGCCTCCGTGGCCGAGCTCACCGGCGAGCGCGACGCCGTCAAAGAGCTGGGGCTGATCTAGCAAGACGGGCAAATAGGAGGGGCGCGGTCATCACGACCGCGCCCCTTTTCTCAACTTCTTTGTCGGCCGACACCCGACCCTACTGGGCCGGCCCCCGACCCTATTGGGAGGGAAGGCCGACGGATCGTCGACCCTGGCAGGGACGTACCCCTTCGGGGCACACCCCAGGGAGAACGAGGCTAGGCAGCCTTCGGGTGCCAGCCGCGGCCCTGCTTCTCCACCTTGCTTTCATGCTCGAGCCCGGGCAGTACCCGGTAGAGGTAGTTCTGCTTGATGCCCATCTTGGCAGCGAGCTCGGGGATTGTGATCCCGGGCTGTCCCTGCACGAACGAGAGGGCCTCGGCGGCCCTGGTGCCGCTGCCTTTGCGGCGTCCTGCACGGCCTTTGCCGGCGGGGCGTCCGGCTTTTTTGCGAGTAGCTTTCGGCGCGGCGGCGGTCGTCGCGCGCGCACGGCTGACCGACCCACGCGGACGCCCCGGTCCGCGGCGGCGGGTGGTGGTGGCAGTGGCGGTGGCAGTGCCGGAAGCGCTCGAGCCGCCCACTCCGGCGAGCGCCGACGCGGCCGCCTCGAGGCGGTTGTACTCGTCCACGAGGGGCTTCAGCTCTGTGAGCCGATCGGTGATCTCGCGGCGCTTCTCGTCAAGAAAGTCAGTCACGGTTTGAATCCTCTTCACTAGTTGTCACGAATTTGGGATGGCTTGACCTTACACTAGTTCTCTTTGTTGTCCCGCTCCATCTGTGCACGCAGGCGCTCGAGCGTGCGCTTGGCCTCACGCTCTGGCATGCCTCCAACAAGTGCTCGGCTGACTATCGTTCCCACCGGTCCGAGCGGTGGGCGGAATTCGCTGCGATAGTCAAAGCGCGTGCCCCCGTCGTCCGTGGACAGCACGTATTCGCTGCGCGCATGCGAGCGCGCCGGGCCGCGGCCCTGCCACACCGCCAGCTCTCCCGGGCGGCACTCCACCAGTCGCCAGTGAACCTCCAGGTGGACCCCCCGCATGTGGATCTGCTGGTCCATCTTGTAGCCGACCTTGGGTGCACCAGGGTCTGCGTGGACGAGCTTGCGGTGAATCGTCACCCATTTGTCAAGCGATGCCGGATCCATGACCATCTTCCAGACGTCCGCCGGTGCAGCGTCGATGTGGATGGAGGCTGTTACGAGACTCATGGAGGAGCGCTCACCGCGTGGGCGCGCCTGAACGGTAGCTGCTGCGCTGCCTCTTGGCCCAGTCACTCATCAGCGCGCCGCCAGTGGCTCGAACTGCTCCCATTCGGCCAGGGCGTGTTCCACGGCTGAGTCGAAGGAGTGCAGTCGCACGCCCAGGCGCTCTGCCGCCCGATCCTCTGCAGGGAGAAGATCTCCCTGCAGACCCTCCATCAGTGGCGCGACCAGCTCGGGGGCCTCGCCTGCGATCGCCGCCGCCACCCTTGCGGCGAGGCCGGTCATATTCACCCTGAGCTTCACAGCTGGGCGCCGTACGAGCATCAGATCTGCGATACGTGTGAGCATCTCGCCGTAGCTCAGCACGTCTGGACCGCCGATCTCGAGCCTGCCATCGATGTTCGCCGTGGCTGCCGCTGCGAGCATCTCGATCACGTCGCGCTCGTCGATCGGCTGTGTCCGAAAGCGCTGCCAGGCCGGCAGTGTCAGCACGGGCATGCGCTCCACCAGGCGCACCAGCAGTCGAAACGAGCGCGAGCGGGCGCCGATCACGATCGAGGCTCGCAGCGCCAGCGAGCCGGGCACGCCGGCGAGCAATATCCGCTCGACCTGCTCGCGGCTCTCCAGGTGGCGCGAGCTCCAGTGTGGCACCAGTCCTCCGAGGTACACGATGCGCTCCACCCCGGCGCTGCTGGCAGCCCGCGCGAAGTTCTCAGCCGCCGCTCGCTCGCGCTGCGGGAAGCCGGACGGGCCCGACGGTGTGCGCTCCATCGAGTGGATGAGGTAATAGGCCACCTGTACATCCGCCAGCGCCTCCTCCAGGCCGCTTCCCGTCAGCGCATCCCCGACGAGCACCTCCACCTCGCTCGCCTGCGGCCGCTGCGCCCGCCGCGGCCGTTGCGCCGCGCGCGCGAGGGCGGCGCGGACGCGTCCCTCGTCTCGACCGAAGGCACGCACCGAGTGACCGGCCTCGCACAGGCGGGGGACTAGCAGCGAGCCTACGAAGCCGCTGGCGCCGGTCACGAGGACTCGCATCCCGCCCATGATGACGCGCGGCGCCCGCTTGCGCCCGAACTCCCGGAAAGTGCGGCCAATCCTGGAGGATTGTCACAACCACGTGACTTGTTGGCTGCTGTTTCCGGCTAAGAAACCTTTTCTCTGCGATTTGCGGGGTGCCCCTTGGGCGGCCGACGCGATGCGTGCTTTGATCGCTGCGGCTCAACTCAATCGACTCTCGACACAGGGGGCAAGCGACGGTGCAGGGGAAGCAGAGCGGGCGCGCGCCCAAGCGCTCGACCAAGAAGGTCAGCTGTGATCAGTGCTACTTCAGGGTCAACCTCCTGTGTGCGCTGCAGCTGCCCGAGCCCTGCACCACCTTTCGGCCCAACGAGGCTCAGCTGCGCCCGCCGCAGCAGATGCGCTTCGTCTTCCGCCAGGAGCGCCGCACCCGTGCCGCCTGGGCCTTCCCGACGGCCCAGGAGCAGGCCGCACTGCATGCCCAGCCGGCGTAATCGATGCCCCTCGGGGGTATATTGAGCTGCGACCAGCAAGCTTTCGGCAGAGGCGGTGCAACGATGGCAGCGAAAGACAAACTGAGCAAGGCCGAACAGGCAGCCAAGGCGGCTCAGAACAACCCCTATATCCAGCGCCTGATCGAGGACGACGATCTGCGCTCGAGCCTGCTCGCCGCCTACGGCGCGGCGCGCAACGCCTACGGGCGCATGAGCAACGGCAAGCCGGCCAGCAAGGCGCTGTTCGAAGATCGCAAGCTCCAGAACGAATTGAAGAGCGCCGTCAGCGCCCTCAAGGACGCATCGAGCTCGCTGCGCGAACCCCCCAAGCGCAGCCGTCGCAAAGGCGGGATCGGGCGTTCGCTGTTGTTGCTCGGCGTCGGCGGCCTGCTCGCCTTCGCGCTCAGCGAGGGGCTGCGCTCGAAGGTGCTCGATCTCCTGTTCGGCGCGGAGGAGGAGTTCGACTACGGCTCCACCACCACGCCTGTCACACCTGCTCCTGAGCCAGTCGCCGGCGGCTGAGCCGGCCGGGGTCGGCGAGGGAGCCCATGGAGGCCATCGATCTGAGGAGCGAGGAGGGCCGCGCCGTCCCTGACGGCGTGAGCCCTCCGAACGCCCCCGCTCGTTCGCTCTCGGGTGAGAAGGCCAAGCGCATCATCGATGCGATGCGCTCGAGCGTTGCCCAGCGCGGCACCGCCGGGTCGACCTTCGACCACGTCTCCCGCGAGGCCGGGGTCTCGCGGGGTCTGCTGCACTATTACTTCGGCACCAAGGAGCAGCTGCTCGTGGAGGCGGTGCGCCGCGACGGTGAACTGCGCCTCGAGCGGCTCGAGAGTCAGCTGTCGGCCGCCACCACCGCCGATGACTTCATCGACCTGATGGCCCAGAACCTGCAGGAGACCGTGCGCGAGGACCCCGACTTCGTCACCCTCGTCTTCGAGCTGTTCACGCTCTCCCGCCGCAACGCCGACATCGCCGTCGAGTACGCGGGATTGCTGCGCCGCACGCGCGAGCAGGTCGCCGGCATGCTCGCTGCGGCTCAGCGCGAGGGGATCCTGCGCCTGCATGCCGAGCCCGAAGCCGTGGCCGAGATCCTCTTCTCGCTCGGCGACGGCTTTGCGCTGCGCATGCTCAGCGAGCCCGAGCGCGACTTCACGCCGACGATTCTCGCCGGCATCACCTGTGCGCGCGCGCTGCTGACCGACTGATCTCCCGCGCGCCACGGTCGCGGCCGTCCTCAGCCCGGAGCCCGGCGCTCCTATAATCGGCCGCCCATGCCGATCTACGAGTATCGCCGCCCCGACGGCACCACCTTCGAGCTTCAGCAGTCCTTCAGCGAAGAGGCGCTCAAGGTCGACCCCGAGACGGGGGTTCCCGTCGAGCGCGTCCTGCACGCCCCCGCCGTGCACTTCAAGGGCAAAGGCTTCTACAACACCGACTACGGCACCCGCAATCGCCAGCGTGAGACCGCCGCAGCCGCCGCCGAGAAGTCCACCTCGGAGAAGAAGTCATCATCCGAGAGCTCCTCGTCCTCTTCCGGGAAGTCCGGATCTGAGAAGTCCTCATCCTCCTCTGACTCCGGTTCCTCCTCCTCATCATCCTCCTCCTCCTCGGAGGGCAAGAGCGAGAAGGCCGCCTCTTCCAAGTCCAGCGACGCCAAACCGGTGGCCGCCAAGGGTTGATCCCGTCATGGACGGTGTATTGCACTGGTGATACACCGCCCACGAGAGGAGCAAGGGGGAAGACGGCGGCGAATCACCCGCTGAGGAACTGCGCCACCGCCGCGCGCTTGGCCGCTTCGGAGATCGTCAGGCCCTGCTCTCCATCCGGCAGGGTGGTGGTCCCGGTGGGCTTCAGGACGCGGGTGGGCGGGGTGCCCCCGAGGGCGAGCCCGCCGAACAGCCCGAGCAGGGTCGGACCGCTCATGTCGGAGATGATCGCCGGGGGGGTGTTCCACGCGATCAGCGGCAGTCGGATGAAGCTCGATAGCGAGACGAGCCTGCTCTTCATCGAGTTGAACAGCGCCTGCTGGTGTTCCTCGCGCTGCAGGTCCGTCTCGTTGGGAGCGCACAGGTTCTCACGCGTGCGGGCGATGGCCAGCGCCTGCTTGCCGTCGATGTGGTGTGTGCCGGCCTTCAGGCGCAGCGTGTACCCGCCCCGGCTGAAGCCGCCGTCCAGGCGCGAGATGATGCAGCTCCCCGTGTAGTTCACACCGCCCATCGCGTCGATCAGCTGTGGGAAGTTTTCGAAGTTCACTTCCACAACGTGATTGATGGGGATGCCCAGCCAGCGCTTGATCACCGAGACCGACTCGGCCGGCCCGCCGAAGGCATGGGCAGCGTTGATCTTCTGCAGGCCGTGGCCCGGGATTTCCACCACCGTGTCGCGGGGGATGGACAGGCGCGCCGAGTGCCCGCCGCCGGTTCGGATCAGCATGATCGTGTCCGAGCGTCCCGGGCCCGTGGTTTCCGCGCCGGGTTCCTTGCTGTTCTTCTGGCGGCGGTCGGAGCCGAGCACGAGGATGTTGTTCGCCGAAGTGAGCGGAAAGCCGGCCGGATCGAGCTCTGCTGCGACGTTGCCCGGCGGCGATGTGCGCTCGAAGTGCGAGCTGAGCAGGAACAGCACCAGCGACAGCAACAGCCAGCCGAGCACGAGCAGGACCAGGCCCGCCAGTGCCCGCCTTCGCGTGAGCCAGCGCCGCCAGCCTGCCCGGCCGGGGACGGCGCCGGCGCGCCTGGACCCGGGGAGGGCGCCCGCGAGGCGCCCTCCCCTGCCTGTCCCGGAGGGCGCACTCGCGCGCGGGCGCGCACCCGCGCGAGCGCCCCGCTCGGAACGCCCGGCCGAGAGATCGTCTTCCTTCTCGCCGAACAGCCGCCGCCGGGCTCGGTAGCGGGTGTACTGCGGGGGCTCTTCGCGGTCGTTGGGCATCTCGGTGGGGTCGGCTCGAGCGGACGGGGTGGCCCGAGACCTATTCGCGGCGCATCGGGGGGACCCTATATTTGCCGTATGACTCCCTCGGAGGCGCCGGTCGGACGGCTCGTCGTCTGTCCCACGCCGATCGGCAACCTCGAGGACGTCACGCTGCGGGTGCTCTCGGCGCTGGGCCGGGCCGACGCCGTGGCCTGCGAGGACACCCGCCGCACGAGGGTGCTGCTCGACCGCCACGGCATCTCTGCGCGGCTCATCAGCTTCCACGAGCACAACGAACGCGCCCGCGCAGCAGAGCTCGTGGCGGCCATCGCCGCCGGCGAGGTCGTGGCGCTCGTCTCCGATGCCGGCACGCCGCTGGTGTCCGATCCGGGCTTCGCGCTCGTGCACGCATGCCTGGCCGCCGGGCTGCCGGTCGAGGTTCTCCCGGGGCCGAGCGCCGTGGTGACCGCGCTCGTGGCGTCGGGGCTCCCGACCGAGCGCTGGCGCTTCGTGGGCTTTCTGCCGCGCGCGCGGCGCGAGCTCCAGGAGTTGCTGGACAGGACTTCGGAGACGCTCATCGCCTTCGAGTCTCCGCACCGCCTGCCCGGCACGCTGGCCCTGCTCGCCGAGCGCGATCCCGACCGCCCGGTGGCCGTCTGCCGCGAGCTCAGCAAGCTGCACGAGGAAGTGCGACGGGGAAGCGCCGGCGAGCTGGCTGCCTACTACGCTGTGAGTCCGCCGCGGGGCGAGGTCGTGCTCGTGTGCGGAGCCGCTGCGACCGAGCTCGTCGAGCGCGAGGATGCGCTCGCGGCGCTGCGTGAGCTGATCGGATCCGGCGCCAAGGCCCGCCCGGCCGCCGCCGTGGTGGCAAGGCTCACGGGGCTCAAAGCCAATGAGCTCTACAGGGAGCTGATGCGCGAGGGCCAGTAGCCTGGGGCGGGCATGTCCTTCTACGTGACCACCCCGATCTACTACGTCAACGCTGCGCCTCACCTCGGCCACGCCTACACGACGATCGCGGCCGACGTGATGGCCCGCCACCACCGCCAGCGCGGCGAGGAGGTGTTCTTCCTCACCGGCACAGACGAGCACGGCGAGCCGGTGGCCGACGCGGCGCATGCGCTCGGGATCGAGCCGCAGGAGCTCGCAGACAGAAACGCCGAGCGCTTCAAGGCGCTCGCGCCACAGCTGAGCGCGACCAACGACTTCTTCATCCGCACGACCGACCCCCAGCACGAAGCGGTCGTGCAGGAGGTGCTCACGCGGGTGCGGGACAACGGCTTCGTGTACATGGGCACCTATGAGGGCTGGTACTGCCCTCGCTGCGCCGACTTCAAGGCCGACAACGAGGTCGACGAGGGCAACCGCTGCCCGATCCACCACATCGAGCTGACGCGCGAGCAGGAGGACAACTACTTCTTCAAGCTCTCCGCCTTCCAGGATCGCCTCGAGGCGCTGTACGCCGAGCGTGAGGACTTCGTCGCTCCGCGCACGCGCTACAACGAGGCGCTGTCGTTCATCCGCTCGGGATTGCGCGACGTGCCCCTCACGCGCCACAAGCTCACCTGGGGGGTCAAGGTGCCGTGGGATCCCGAGCACGTCTTCTACGTGTGGTTCGACGCGCTGCTCAACTACTACTCGGCGCTCTCCTACGCGCCGGCGCCCGGGGGCGTGGCGGGGGCGGGCGGCGAGGCCGGCGCCGGCGGAGATCTGACGGATGTGTTCTGGCCGGCGAGCTATCACGTGATCGCCAAGGACATCCTGCGCTTCCACACCGTGTACTGGCCCGCGCTGCTGATGGCCGCCGAGATCGAGCTCCCCGAGCACGTCTTCGTCCACGGCTATCTGCTGATGGAAGGCGAGAAGATGAGCAAGTCCCTCGGCAACGTGCTCGACCCGTTCGCCGTGATCGAGCGCTTCGGCGCGGACGCCCTGCGCTTCTACCTGCTGCGAGACGTGCAATTCGGTCAGGACGGCTCGGTCTCCACCTCCTCCTTCGAGCTGCGCTACGAGAGCGAGCTGGCCAACGAGCTGGGCAACCTCGCCAGCCGCACGATCGGGATGCTCTCGCGCTACCGCGACGGGGCGGTGTCCCGCGGCGATCTCGATCCGGAGCTCGCCGCCGACTTCGCCGGGCTGGGAGAGCGTGTGGCCGCACACGTGGACCGCGCCGAGCTGACCCTCGCCCTCGATGAGATCTGGCAGCGGGTCAGGCGCCTGAACCGCTACGTGGAGGAGCAGGCACCATGGGTCCTGGCCAAAGACGAGGCTCGCGCGGAGGAGCTCGACCGCGTGCTGCGCAGCCTGGCCGAGGGGCTGCGCTCGGTCACGGTGCTGCTGTGGCCCTACGTCCCCAGCAGCGCCGAGCGACTGCTGGGCGCGCTCGGGGCTCCCGAGCTGACGCTGGCGGGGGCCGAGCTGGGAGCGGGCACGATCGAACACGTCGAGCCGCTCGACTCGCTCTTCCCCAAGGATCTGCAGCCGGTTGATTCGCCGCCCGCCCAGTGATTGACTCGCATACCCACCTCGACCTGTGCGAGGCGTCCAACGCCGAGCTCGTGGCCGCCGCGGACGCGGCCGGGGTCACGCGCATGCTGACCGTGGGAATCGACGGCGCCTCCTGCCGGGCGGCGCTGGCCGCGGCCGAGGACTTCCCGCAGGTCTACGCCGCGATCGGGCGCCATCCCAACGCCGCCAGGGGCTTCGACGACGCCGACCTGGCCGAGCTGCGCGCGCTGGCCGCGCATGAGCGCTGTGTGGCGATCGGGGAGAGCGGTCTCGACTTCTACCGCGACACCGCGCCCCATGCAGACCAGCAGCGGGCCTTCGCCGCCCAGATCGCCCTCGCTCGCGAGACGGGCAAGCCGCTGGTGATCCACTCCCGGGCCGCTGACGAGCAGACGCTCGCCCAGCTCTCCAGCGAAGCGGCGGGGGTGAGCGTCGTGATGCACTGCTTCTCGATGCCCGACCGTCTGCAGGAGTGCCTCGAGCGCGGATATGCGATCTCGTTCGCCGGAAACGTCACCTACAAGAGCGCAGCCGATCTCGCTGATGCGGCCGCCCGCGTCCCCGAGGAGCGACTGCTCGTGGAGACCGACGCCCCCTACCTCACGCCCCAGGCGGTGAGAAAGCAGCGCAACCAGCCGGCGTTCGTCGCCCATACGCTGGCCTTCCTGGCACAGCTGCGTGGCGTCAGCGTCGAGGAGCTCGGCGCGGCCGTGACGCGCAACGCCGCCCGCGTCTTCGGCTGGGCATGAACGCGGTGGCCGATGCTCCCGTCCAGCCCAGCCTGCGACGGATGCGCAGCTTCGGCGTGCGCCCCGATCGCGACCTGGGGCAGAACTTCCTGGTCGACTCCAACATCCTCGGGGTGATCGAGCGCGCCGCCGAGCTCTCCGGCGAGGATGTCGTGCTGGAGATCGGCGGAGGGCTGGGGGTGCTCTCAGAGCACCTGGCGCAGCGCGCCGCCCACGTGCACGTGATCGAGATCGACCGACGCCTGCAGGAGGCTCTTCACGACGCCACCGACCCGCATCCGAACGTGACGGTGCACTGGGGCGATGCGATGACGATCGATCTCCTCGCGCTCGAGCCGGCGCCGGAGAAGGTGATCGCCAACCTCCCCTATGGAATCGCCGCCGGAGCGCTCCTGCGCACGGTCGCCGAGCTTCCCAGCGTGAACGCGTGGGTGGCGATGGTCCAGCGCGAGGTCGGCGAGCGCCTGGCGGCGGCGCCGGGGAGCGGCGCGTACGGCACGCCCTCGGTCCTCGCCCAGCTCGAGTGCGAGGTGGAGGTGCTGCGCGCGATCCCGCGCTCCGTGTTCTTCCCGGTCCCCAACGTCGACTCGGTGCTCGTGGGCATGCGTCGCCGTGCGCCCGGCCCCGGCGGTCCCGATGGCTCCGCCGGTCCCGTCCGCGATCCCGCCGGCGACCCCGCCGGGGACCCCGCCGGCGTCGAGCAGGCCACCTCGGCGGCGCTGCGTGGGCTTGTGAGCGGCGGCTTTGCGCATCGTCGCAAGACCCTGGCCGGCTCGTTGCGGCTCTCCGGCGGGGCGCCCGGGCGCTCGCGCGAGCAGGTGCGCGACGCGCTGGAGCGGCTCGGCCACCCGGCTGACGCGCGCGCCGAGCGCCTCTCCCCCGAGGACTTCCGAGCGTTGGCCGCCCTGCTGGAGCTATGAGCGTCCACGGCGGAGCCATGAGGGTCCTCCACGCGCTGGCGCCCGCCAAGATCAACCTCGGGCTGTTCCTCGGTCCCACCCGCGCCGGGGACGGCCGCCACGAGCTCGTCACGGTGATGCAGTCGATCTCGCTGGCCGACGAGCTCACGCTCGAGCCGGGGCCGGCGGGGAGCGTCGAGGACGAGGTTCTCTGCCCCGGCGTGCCCGGAGCGCCGCGGGATAACCTGGCCGCGGCTGCCCTGCGGGCGTTTCGCGCCAGCACCGGCTGGGACGCTCGGCCGCTGCGCCTGAGGATCGAGAAGCGGATACCGGTGGCGGCGGGCCTGGGTGGTGGCTCGGCCGATGCGGCCGCGGCCCTGCGCCTGGCCAGGCAGGCTTCGGGCCTGGGCGATGAGCGTCTGCTGCTCGAGCTCGCGGCCGAGCTGGGCGCGGACGTGCCAGGGCAGATCTCTCCGGGGCGCTGGCTGGCCACGGGCGCGGGCGAGCGCCTGCAGGCGCTGCCCGACCCCGGATCGCCGTTCGGGGTTCTCGTCCTGGCGTCCACGGCGGGCCTGTCCACGGCTGAGGTCTACGCCGAGGCCGACCGCCTCGGCCTGCAGCGTCCCCTACGCTTACTGCGCGAGCGCGAGCAGGAGCTGAGCGCTGCGTTCGAGCACGGCGCTGCGCTGCCCGCGGCGAGCGAGCTGCTGCACAACGACCTCCAGCGTGCAGCGGTGTCGCTGTGCCCGCAGATGGCCGACACGCTCAGGCGGGCGCGGGCGGCGGGAGCCGATCTGGAGATGGTCAGCGGCTCGGGGCCGACCGTGCTCGGGCTGTTCTCGCGACCCGCGCAGGCGGAGCTCGCCGCCGGCGCCCTGCAGGACCTCGATCCTGCTCCGATCTGTGCCACTCCCGTGGGCGCGGGCTTCGGACTCCCGCGTGCGTAACAATCCCCAGCGGTCATTCCTGTGAGCAGATCAACGATCAACGAGCTTGTGGCGGGCGGCGCCGCCGTCCTGGGGCTGGCTCTCTACGGTGCGCTCATCCTGAGACCGGCCTGGACGTCCTACTCGCGTCTGTGGGAGCGGCTGGCCGCGACGGTGCTCTCGCTGTACGTGCTCGCGGTGCTCGTGGGGGCCGGGGTGGCCGGCGCTCTCGCAGCCGTCTACTTCTGGGGCTGAGCGAATGTCAGACCTTGCAGCGCTCGACGCGATCACCGAGGCGGTCGAGTCGGGGGCGGGATTGCCGGAGGTGGTCAGGGCTGCGGCCCGGGCGCTCGAGGCGAGCCTGGCCGTGACGGACGCATGGGGCGCCACGCTGGCGGTGGCGGCGCGCTCTCCGGCTGAGGAGCGCGCCCTGCTCTCGCAGGGCGAGGGCGTCAGCAGCGCACCGCTGCGCGTGGCCGACACGGTGGTCGGCACGCTGCACATGCGCGCGAAGACCGAGCCCAGCGACTCCATGCGCAGGCTCCTGCTGACCATGATCGCCTCGGAGGTCGAGCGGGTGAGGGCGCCCGAGCGGGTTTCTGAAACGGCCTCCGGAGACTTCCTGCGAGCGGTGCTGCGCCGCGAGCTGAGTGGGCGCGAGGAGCTTCTCGCCCGCGCCAAGGAGCTTTCGCTGGACATCGAGGAGGGCGCCTGCATGATCGTGGCCCGC
>CZKG01000052.1_pt6 | contig 25193 bp, 26 predicted proteins | sample 1122071 | NCBI WGS metagenome assembly CZKG01 (sample SAMEA3539301, study PRJEB10725) | soil metagenome | biome: tundra; feature: field; material: soil | place: USA | collected 2010-05 | depth 0.15 m | reverse complement strand
CCAGCCGGCGCGGAAGGCCATCGCCAGCGGCACGGCCGCGCCCAGGATCGCCCCGGCGGCGCACGGGGCGGCGCCTCCCAGGAAGGCCAGCACGCGGCGGTCGACGAGCAGGCGCTCGAAGCGGGCCGCTCCGAGCAGGATGAAGGAGAACGAGGGTGCGAACGCCACGAGCGCGGCGAGCAGGCCGCCCGCGAGGCCGCCCGCCGCGTAGCCGACGGCCGCCACGGTCTGCGTGACCGGTCCGGGCGTCACCTGGCCCAGGGCGACGGCGTTGAGGAACTGGGTGTGGCTCATCCAGTGGTAGGTGCTGACGGCGTCGCTCTGCATCAAGGGGACGATCACGAAGCCGCCGCCGAAAGCCAGCGCCCCGACCTTCAATGCCGTCCAGACGAGGGCAACGGTGCCGCCGGGGGCGGCGGCGAGGCCGAGGAGCATCCACGGTTGTGCTCCGGAGAGGAGGCCGAGCAGACGCCGGCCGAGCAGCTCGAGCAGGCCGCATCCGAGCAGCACCAGCACCAGCCACGGACCGGTCAGGGCCGCCGCGAGCGCCCCCAGGAGCGCGTATGCGAGGACCCGTGCTCGCCGTGAGCGGGGGGTCTGGGCCCAGATCGGGCGGGCGATGCCGAGCCCCGCGCGGACGGCCACGGCCGGCACCGCGGCGCCGGCCCCCATGCCGGCGCCGCGCAGCCATGGGGGCGGCGAGCCGGAGAGAAAGAGGACCGAGAGCGCGAGGATCGCGACCAGCCCGGGCAGGATGAAGGACAGACCCCCGAGCAGCGCTCCCCGCGCGCCGCGCAACCGCCAGGCGCAATAGATCGCCAGCTGCGTGGAGGCCGGCCCCGGGAGCAGGTTGGTGGCGGCCAGCGCCCGCTCGAACTGGACGCTGGTCAGCCAGCCGCGCCCGGTGACGCACAGCTCGCGCAGCAGCGCGATGTGCGCGGGCGGCCCGCCGAAGCCGATGCAGCCGATGCGCCCCCACTGGCGCACGATCTCAGCCAGCGGCGGCTCGGCCTGAGTCTCCTGCGGCGCCATCGCCGCAGCGTATGTGCTTCGCCCGGGGGACCGGTCCACCCAATAAGCTCTCGCGGCGATGATCAGCCTGCTGGCAGTTCCCCTCGCGTCGGCCCTCAGCTACTTCCAGGCGATAGTCCTGGGTCTGCTGCAGGGCGTGAGCGAGCTCTTCCCGATCTCGAGCCTCGGGCACACGGTGCTGTTCCCCACGCTGTTCGGGTGGAACGAGCTCGTCAAGGCGCAGTCGCAGTCGGAGTCCTTCTGGCTGGCCTTCGTGGTCATGCTCCACGTCGGCAGCGCGCTGGGTCTGCTGGCGTACTACTGGCGCGACTGGGTCGAGATCGTCAAGGCGTTCTTCCACACGCTGGCCACGCGACGGGTCGAGACCCCGACCGAGCGCCTTGCCTGGCTGCTGATCGTCGCGAGCATTCCCGCCGGGATCATCGGACTGGCGCTCGAGCACCAGCTGCGAACGCTCACGGCCAAGCCCGAAGTGGCCGCCGTCTTCCTGATGGTCAACGGGCTGATACTGCTCGCGGCCGAGCGCTTCCGCCGGCGCGCCGAGGTGCGCGAACTCGCGATCCGCGAGGGTGCCAAGCCGGACGGGGCGCGCGAGCTCGCGACGCTCGAGTACCGCGAGGCGCTGGTGGTCGGAGTGGCCCAGTCCACCGCCCTGGTGGCGGGGATCAGCCGCGGCGGGGTGACGATGGGCACAGGCCTCGCGCGGGGGCTTGACCACAGCGACTCGGCGCGCTTCGCCTTCCTGCTCGCCACGCCGATCATCCTCGCCGCCGGGCTCGTCAAGCTCCCAGACCTGTTCGGACACCTCGGCAACGGCATTCGCGGGCAGGCGTTCGTGGCCTGCGCGGTCGCTGCCGTCACGGCCGTGTTCACCGTCCGCTTCCTGGTCCGCTACTTCAAAACCCGCACCCTGACCCCGTTCGCCGTGTACTGCCTGGTATTCGGGCTGGCGATGGTCATCTACACGCAGACCTGATCGCGCCGGCGCACCGGTCGCTCGCATCCGGGCCTGGGCGCTCGCTCCCGGCTTCGCGAGGCGCTTGCACCATCATTAGGCCGATGCCCGCTCCGAGAACCCCGCCAAAGATGTTCGAGACGCGCAGCCAGGCCTGGAAGGAGGTGGGGCTGCTGCGCCAGATCAATCCCCGCGTGGTCAAGCGCGCGCGCCTGGAGGCGCTGGTGCTGCTGCCGCTGTTCGTGGGCATCGTGGTCCTCTACGACCACCGCGTCAGCCTGTTCGGCACGAAGGTGGCGGCCGTGGCGGGACACGGGGCGGGGATGAGGCACGGCGTGTATGTGCAGGCTCTCGCCGGTCATCCCGCGGAAATGAGATTGGAAAAAGCGCTGGACACCCCGATCACGGTCGTGACCGTCATCGCCCTGGTGATCCTGGGGTGGGCGATCGCACGCGACGTCGGCCGCGGCCTCGGGCCGCCGCTGTTCCGGCGCCTGGACCCGGCCACGGCCGGCACGGTCGGGTTCCTGATCCGACTGGCCACGGTCGTGCTCGCGCTGCTGGTGGCGCTGCGGGTCGCGGGGATCGAAGCGAAAACCCTGGCCCTCGGCGGGGCGTTCACGGCTGTGATCTTCGGGCTGGCCGCCCAGCAGACGCTGGGGAACCTGATCGCGGGAACGGTCCTGCTCAGCGCGCGTCCATTCCGAGTCGGCGAGCGCGTGCGCCTGCAGGGCGGCGGGCTCGCGGGCCAGGTCGAGGGCACGGTCAGCTCGCTGGGCCTGCTCTACACCACGTTCGCCACCGGCGATGACGTGGTGATGGTTCCCAACAGCGTGGTGCTCAACGTGGCGATCCTGCCGCTGCGCGAGCCCGAGGCGGTCAACCTGCGTGCACGCCTGCGCGCGGGCATGAGCCCCGGGGACCTGCAGGAGATCCTCGAGAAGTCATTGCAGACACCGATGCGCGGCGCGCCCCGCATCACCCTGGAGGAGCTCGACGGGGAGGAGGTCGTCGTCCGCATAGCCGCCACGCCGCGCGTGGCCAGCCAGGGTCGTCAGCTGGCCAGCGAGCTGCTCGGCATCGTCTCGCGCGAGACGCGACCGCGCGAGACCACGCCGTAGCGCAGGAACAGGTAGGAGCCGCTCTGCAGCACACCGCGCAGCTCCAGCTCGACCGGAGGCTCGAGCTCGGCCCCGGCGAGGATGCGCAGCGCCTCCCCGCCCGCGGGCTCGCCCCCGGCAAGAGTGGGGGAAACGGACAGGAACAGCTCATCGAGGAGACCGGCGGCGAGCAGCTGACAGGAGAGGTGCGGGCCTCCCTCGCACAGCAGGCTGCGCACGCCGAAGCGCTCGCCCAGCTCGAGGAGCGCGGCGGGGAGGTCCAGGCGTCCCTCGCGCTCGGCGCGCACGTAGTCCACGTGCGCGCGACTCCTCGGCAGGCTCGCCGCCGAGATGGTCAGGATCGCCACGCGCGCGGAAGGCTCGCCCAGCAGCGGGATGTCCTGATCGAGCGCCAGGCGACCGGAGACGATGCAGGCCAGAGGCTCCTCGCTGAGGCCTCGCTCCGCTCGCAGCCGCCGCCTCGAGGGGTCGGAGATCATGCGCCCGTAGCGCTCGGCCCGCACCGTCCCCGCCCCCACGAGGACACCGTCGACCGCCGTCCTCAGGCCGTGAAAGAGCGCACGGTCGGCCGGCCCGCTGATCGGCCCCGAGCGCCCTGAGACGGTCGCCCGACCGTCGACCGTCGCGACCATGTTGAGCAGTACGTGCGGTCGCCCAGCGGGCCCGGAGGGGCGCTGCCACAGCCCGAGATCCTCCACGATCTGCTCGACCGTGCCGGGATCCCCGGGGGCGAGAAGGCGGCTCAAACGCAGCTGTTCGTCGGCGGCCACGCTCGAATGCCCGCTCGCCTGCCCGCTCATGGGACCCAGCCTAGCTGCGCGTGCAGCGATCGCGGCCGTCGCGGGCGGGGATCGATTCGCAACATTCCCACAACACGTGAGGATGGCTACGTGCTACGGTCGTGCGTGAATGGCCGGCAAAGACCGGCGAAAGTAGTGCAAGCGCTCGCAGGTCGAAGCTTCGAGAAGCATCCTCCGCGTAGCAGCACGCACATACCGTGGAGGAGTTCGCACAATGCCTACTGGCACCGTAAAGTGGTTCAGCGACGACAAGGGGTTCGGCTTCATCACCCCCGATGACGGCGACAAGGACCTCTTCGTACACCACACCGGGATCAACGGCGAGGGCTACCGCTCTCTGCAGGAGGGCGCCAAGGTCTCCTATGACCCGGAGCAGGGCGACAAGGGCCCCAAGGCCGTAAACGTCCAGACGATCTAGAGCGCTTCAGCGACAGATCAGCTTTGCGAGGGCTCGCTTCGGCGAGCCCTCTGCGTTTGGGGGCGGATAATGTGGCGGGCGTCCAGCATGTCCTCCGGCGACGCCACCACCGTTCCCCTCCGACCGACGCCGCTGGACGGCCTCAGAAGCCGCCTGGCGCGCCGTCTCGGCGGCGGGCGCGTGGGGGCGGCGGAGAGCGCGGGCACGGGCATCCGCACGGGCGCCCTGGCGATGGGCGCGATCGTCGCGCTGAGCCTGCTGGTGGTGGTGATGGCGGCCGACCGCCCGAGCCTGCTCACGCCCACGACCCACACGAACTACTTCCCGCACTGGATGGCGGGTCCGCTCGGTGGTCTGTGGCCTGGGTTGACAGACAACGGCACGACGCTGAAGTATCTCTTCAGCGGCGCCGTCGTGCTCATGTACCTCGGCTACGTGCTCGTGCTGCGCTCGGCGCCGCGACTGCCGCTGCGCTGGATCGTGGCGGCGATCCTGGCCGTGCATGTGATCTTCCTGCTCTCGCCGCCGCTGGCGCTGACCGACCTCTTCAACTACGTCAACTACGGGCGCATGGAGGTGGTGCACCACCTCAACCCGTACACGACGATCCCGATCTCGGAGCCGCACAACGACCCCAGCTACATCCTCAGCAACTGGCATCAGCTGCTGAGCCCCTACGGGCCGCTGTTCACGCTGCTGACCTTCGCGGTCGTGCCGCTCGGGGTGGCCGGCTCGTTCTGGGCGCTGAAGGGAATCCTCGCGTTGGCCAGCCTCGCCACGATCTTCCTGGTCTGGCGCTGCGCGCAGATGCTCGGGCGCAACCCGCGCGCCGCGATCGTGCTCGTGGGGTTGAACCCGATCGTGCTTGTGTGGGGGCTGGGGGGCGACCACAACGACTTCCTGATGTTGGCGTGCATCATGCTCGGCTTCTACCTGCTGATCCGCGGCAGCGGGGATCGCCGCGACGCCGGCGCCGAGACCCCGCCCGCGGGGCATGCCCCCGCGCGCGCCGGGCGTCCCACCGCCCACGACCTCAAGGCCTGGCTGCTCCCGCTCTCGGCGACCGACATGGGTATCGGCGGCGCGTTCGTGCTCGCCATCGCCATCAAGGCCTCGGCGGCGGTGCTGCTCCCGGTCATGCTGGCGGGCCTGCTGCGCACCCCGCGCAGGCTGGTGCAGGTGATCGTCGGGATGATCCTGGCGGGCGTGGTGGCGGGAGCGCTGAGCCTGGCGGCCTTCGGTTTGCACATCCCCGACCTGAGCACCCAGGGCAGCCTCGTGACCAACGAGAGCATCCCCAACCTCATCGGCCTCGCGGTGGGAGCAGGCGGCGAGAGCACTGACCTGCGCCTGCTGATGAGCGTCGTCCTGATCGCGTCCGTGGCCGGCTGCTGCTGGATGGCATGGCGTCGACGGGACACGATCACCGCCTCGGGCTGGGCGAGCGTCGCGCTGCTGCTGACGCTCAGCTGGGTGCTGCCCTGGTACGTGCTGTGGATACTGCCGCTGGCGGCGTTGTCGACGTCGCGCAGGCTGCGCACGAGCGCCCTGGTGATCGGCGCCTACCTGATCGTCGCCTGGGCGCCGGTCTCGGGGCTGTTGTGGAACGCGATCGGCTTCCACCCCGAAAAGACGTCCCTCGGACGCCTGCACCAGCGTTATGTTCGCGAGCTCTTGAACTGACGCCCGCCCTAGTCGCCGTCGGTCCCGGGCGGGCGGCGCTCGAGCTTGCGCTGGGCGGCCCGCCGCTTCTCCGCCAGCCTGCGGGCACGCGAGGCGCCGGTGGGGCGGGTGGGGCGGCGAGGGGGGGAGACGGTGAGCGCGGTCTCGATCCGCTCGGCCAGGCGCGCCAGGGCGAGATCGCGGTTGCGCGCCTGGGAGCGCTCATCCTGGGCCATTGCCACCAGCCGCGGCCCGACGCGGTCGAGCAGCCGAGCTCGCTGCGTCTCGCTCAGAGACGGCGAGCCCACGACATCGAAGACGGCCTCGACACGGGATGCGGTGACATTGGCGTGCTGGCCTCCCGGGCCCGAGGAGCGGCTCGTGCGCATCGTGATCTCGGCGAGCGGGATCTCGAGGCCGCCCTTCACGCGCAGGAGCTTGTGCTGGTCGATCTGCGATCGGTCGATCTCCGGCCGCTCGTCAGCGTCGCTGCCTGAAGGCGCCGGCACGACGGCTCACTTCGCCTGCTCTGAGGAGAGGTCGTGGAGGGCTTTGACCCGCTGCTCCTCGCCCTCGGGCACGCGCCCGTCGCGGCCGACATAGCCGTCCTTGCCCCCGGCGCACAGGTAGACGGCGTCCTCCTCGCCGACGTTTCGGATCTTGCGGACGGTGGCGGCATCCACGCGCGCCATGCCACCGTCGCCGAGCCGCTGCGCCGAGCCGTCGCCGAACTCCATCTCGATGACCCCGCGGTGAACGAAGTAGAGCTCCTCCTGGACGTCGTGGTAGTGGAAGCCCGTTTCCAGTCCCGCTGGCAGGACGATCGCGTTGACGCCGAAGGCGGTCACGCCCAGTCCCTTGCGCACCTTGCGAAAGCCGGGTCCCTCGCCCAGATCCTCGAGGTGGGCGACGGCATAGCCCTCCCCCCGGGTCACGGCCGGGTAGTCCTTCGAAGCCTCCATCTGCATCCTCCTCTAATGGTCCGCCACGGTGCCGCTCTCGGGGGAGAGCGGCCGGCCCTCGTTCGCCCAGCGGGCGAGGCCTCCGGACATGGAGTATGCCTCGAAGCCGGCCGCACGGAACGCCTGTGCGGCCATGTCCGAGCGCCCCCCCACGCGGCAGTAGAAGACGACCGGGCGCCCACGATCGACGCTCGCGGCCTGGGATGAGAGCTCGACGAGGCCGATCAGGCGCGTGCCCTCGATGTGCCCGGCCTCGTGCTCGTAGGGCTCGCGCACGTCGATCAGCTGCAGGTCGGGATTCTCGCCCAACCACTGCTGGACCCGCGCGGGGTCGATGTCTGTCGACTTCTCGGCGCTCATGAGCTACGAGCCTAGCGCCGGCTCCCGCGTGAGCGCCGCGAAGCGGGCTTCTCATCACTAGGATCAACGGCATGGAGGCGGTCAGCGACGTCTACACGATCCCGCAGGAGCACCTCGACTTCTGCGCCACGATCGGACAGATAGCACGCGAGCGGATCGCGCCGCGCTCGGCTGAGATCGACGAGCGCGCGGAATACCCCTGGGACATCCGCAAGGTGCTCGCCGAGCAGGACATCCTGGGTCTGCCGTTCCCGAGCGAGTACGGAGGCACGGGCACCGGCACGCTGATGCTGAACATGGCCGTGGAGGAGATCGCCAAGGTGGATGCGGCCTGTGCTCTGATCCTGATGGTGCAGGAGCTCGGCACGCTGCCGATCCAGCTGTTCGGAAGCGAGGATCTCAAGGGGCGCTTCCTGCCCAAGTGCGCAACCGGCGAGTGGTCTCCCGCCTTTGCCCTGTCCGAGCCCGAGGCCGGCTCGGACCCGGCCGGCATGAAGACCACGGCCGTCAGGGACGGCGATGAGTGGGTGATCAACGGCACCAAGAACTGGATCACCAACCTCGGCATCGCCGACTTCTACATCTGCTTCGCGGTCTCAGACCGCGAGAGCCGCCGCCTGACCGCCTTCGTCGTCGAGGCCGACCGCCCCGGCTTCAGCGTGGGCAAGCTCGAGCACAAGCTGGGCATCAGGGCCTCGCCCACCGGCCAGCCGATCTTCGATGAAGTGCGTGTCCCTCACGAGAACGTGATCGGTGAGGTCGGAAAGGGGCTCTCAGTCGCGCTCGGCACGCTCGAGCGCACCCGCCTGGGGGCCGCGGCGCAGGCCGTGGGGATCGCCCAGGGCGCCACCGACTACGCGGTCGCCTACGCGCGCGAGCGCAGGCAGTTCGGCAAGGCGATCAACGAGTTCCAGGCGATCCAGTTCAAGCTGGCCGACATGGAAACACAGACGGCCGCTGCCAGAGAGCTCCTCTACAAGGCGTGCGCGATGGCCGATCAGCGTCACCCGCAGCGCGCGAAGTACTCCTCGATGGCCAAGGTCTTCGGCTCGGACACGGCGATGGCGGTGACGATCGAGGCGATTCAGGTCCTGGGGGGCTACGGTTACGTGAAGGAGTATCCGGTCGAGCGCATGATGAGAGACGCCAAGATCACCCAGATCTACGAGGGCACCAACGAGATCCAGCGTCTCGTGATCGCCCGCACCCTCAAATAGGACTCTCTCCGCCCGGCGATGCGCGAGCCACAGCCTCCCGGAGCCTCCAGTCACCTGCGCCGCGTCGGCGTGGCCGCCCTGATCGCGATGTCGGCGGGACTGGTCGTGCTCGTGGTCAGCCAGGGGTTCAGCTCGATCGGGGCGGTGCGGGCGCTCGAGGACATCGCCCTCGGTGTGATCGTGGCCGCGGCCCTGATGGGCAGCGTCGCCTTCGTGGCCGTGCGCCTGGCCGGCTGGCGCGAACCGGAGTCTGAGGCCGAGTTCGAAGAGATCGTGCGCCACTCCGAAGCGCTGGCGCGGGACGGGTTGGCCGTCGCCCCCGATGAAAGCTACTTCCTCGAGCTCGATCCGCTCGACGACGAGGACTTCGAGGAGCTCGTGCGCGACGCCCTCGACGACCTGCCCGACCTGCTGCGAAACGCGCTCGCCCACGTGGCCGTGGTGATCTCCGACGGCGGTCGCCGGCGTGGCGCCTACGGCCTATACCAGGGCGATGGCGCCACCCGCGACAACTATCACGATCGGATCGTGATCTTCCGCGACACGCTGCGCCGCGACTTCGGCCACGACCCCGATCTCCTGCGCGACCAGGTCACGCGCACGGTCCGGCACGAGCTCGCCCACCACGTCGGCTTTGACGAGCTCGGCGTCTCGCGCCTCGATCTATAGCCGTTCCCATAGGATTCCCGGCCTCGCGCCAACCGGTGGCATGAAGCCGCCCGCGCGAACCATCGACCAAGAGGAGAAGAGCCCTACATGCCTGAAGCCGTGATCGTCGACGCCATCCGCACGCCCATCGGACGGGCGATCAAGGGATCGCTCAAATCAGTCCGCGCGGACGACCTGGCGTCGATCCCTCTGAAAGCGATCCTGGAGCGCAATCCCCAGCTGGACTCGAGCACGATCGTCGACGTGATGATGGGCTGCGGCTTCGCCGAGGGCGAGTCGGGCTACAACATCGGCCGCAACGCCTCGCTGCTCGCCGGCATCGACTTCCACGTGCCCGGAACGACGGTCAACCGCTTCTGCGCCTCCTCGCTGCAGACGGCGCGCATGGCCTTTCACGCGATCAAGGCGGGAGAGGGCGACACCTACATCGCCGCCGGCGTCGAGGCCGTCTCGCGGGCGGGCGAAAGCGCTCCGTTCGAGTTCCACCACGAGCTGGACGGCTCGGAGGGCTCGATGTACAACGTCTACATCCCGATGGGCCTCACCGCTGAGAACGTGGCCGAGGAGTACAACGTCAGCCGCCAGGCTCAGGACGAATGGGCCGTCATCTCCCAGGCGCGCGCCGTGGAGTCGCAGACCTCCGGGCACTTCGACCGGGAGATCGTGCCGGTGACGGCGCCCGCGCACAAGGACAAGGACCGCGAGGGCAACGAGATCGACGTGCCCGAGCAGGTGGTCAGGAAGGACGACGGCCCGCGCGCGGGTACGACGCTCGAGAAGCTCGGCGCCCTGCGCCCGGCGTTCAAGGAGGGCGGCACGGTGACTGCCGGCAACGCCTGCCCGCTCAACGACGGGGCGGCGGCGCTCTTGATCATGTCCGAGGAACGCGCCCGTGACGGCGGCTTCACGCCGAAGGCGCGCATCATCGCCTCGACGGTCACGGCGATTCGCCCCGAGGTCATGGGCATCGGGCCGATCCCGGCGATCAAGCAGCTGCTCAAGAACACGGGAATGTCGATCAGCGACATCGACATCGTCGAGATCAACGAGGCGTTCGCCGCCCAGATCGTGCCCTGCAGGGAAGAGCTGGGCATCGACGAGGAGAAGCTCAACCCGTTCGGCGGGGCGATCGCGCTGGGGCACCCCTTCGGGATGACGGGCGCGCGCATCATGACCACGCTCCTGAACGGCCTGGAGGCTCGCGAAGGGACCTACGGCATCGAGTCCATGTGCGTTGCCGGCGGCATGGGCATGGCGATGCTGGTCGAGCGCCTGTAGCGCTGCGCTCGCGCTACCCCCGCGCCTGAAGCTGCCCCAGGCGCGGGGGGGGGTGTTGAGGTTGGCGTTCGTGTCGGTGTTCCCGCGGCGTGTGGTGTATCGCCATGGCTATACACCTGTGTCGTGGGGGGCCTACCCCGGTGCTCAGTCGTAACGGACTTCCCAGCGGCCTTTCACGGCTGCGCGGGCTCGTCCCAGAGCGCGTCGTGGGCCGGCCGGGCTCAGCAGCGAGCCCCGGCCGGATGACGGGGATTCGGCCGTCGTCGCCGCCGCCTGCGCTCCCTCGACGGCATATGGCGTGCGTGCGCGCTTGAGCTCGTCCATCCGCTGCTCGAGCTGGCGGGCGCGCTCCGGGCCGACGTCCACCGGCCGGGTCGGATCCTTGATGCAGACCAGGCCGATGTCGAACTGGCGGACGACGTTCAGCAGATGTTTGCGCGCCCACACCCGATAGAACCTCGGGGCCAGGCCGAAGTACCCGTTGTAGTTGAAGCGGAGGAAGACTTTGCGGAAGGCGGTCTCGCTCTCCTCTCCCGCCGAGCCTTTCATCACGGACGGGTCGAAGAAGTCGAACGAGCGCTCGCTGAAGTTGTGCAGGTGGTAGGGGTTGACGAGATGGTGCTCCGTGCGCGTGACGTATGGGAGCGACAGCAGCAGCTCGCCGTCGTGGCGCATCACACGGTGGATCTCGCTGAGCGCGAAGAGGTAGTTGGGGACGTGCTCGAGGGTGTGACGCGAGACCACGACGTCCACGCTGTCATCCGGGAATGGCAGCCTGTCGGTGCCGAGATCGAGCGTCAGTTCGGCCTTCTGGTCGATGTCGATGTTGACGAAGCCGGGAATGTAGGTCTTCGCCGCCCCGAGGTTCAGCCTCAGGGGCTCCTCCGGCCGGTGCGCCTGCACCTCATCGGATCCGCTCATCTGCGACAGGCCAGCGCGCGTCTCAGCGCGGGGGCATCCTCAGGGCGCCATCCAGGCGGATGGTCTCGCCGTTGAGCATGCGGTTCTCGACGATGTGACACGCCAGCTGTGCATACTCGGGCGGCTGGCCGAGGCGCTGGGGGTAGGGCACGCCCGCTCCCAGCTTCAGCCGTGCCTCCTCGGGCAGCGCGGCGAGCAGCGGCGTGTCGAACAGCCCCGGCGCGATCGTGTTGACCCTGATGCCGTATTGGGCCAGGTCGCGCGCCGCGGGCAGCGTCATCGACACCACGCCGCCCTTGGAGGCCGCGTAGGCGATCTGGCCGACCTGCCCGTCGTAGGCGGCGATCGAGGCCGTGTTGACGCACACGCCGCGCTCCCCGTCCTCGAGAGGCTCGTTGGCGATCATCGCGCTGGAGGCGAAGCGCAGCGCGTTGAACGTGCCGATCAGGTTGATCGAGATGATCGTCTCGAATGGCATCAGCGGGTGCGGGCCCTTCGATCCGGCCACCTTCTGCGCCCAGCCGGTGCCCGCGCAGCACAGCGCGATGCGCAGCCCGCCCTCTCCGGCCGCGGCCCGCTCCACGGCAACCTGCACCTGGGACTCCTCGCGCACGTCGCAGGCGGCGAACTCCAGCCCCAGCTCGGAGGCGAGCGCCCGGCCCTTCTCGGCGTTGACGTCGGCGATCGTGACGAGCGCGCCGCGCTCGTGCAGCGCGCGGACGCTGGCCTCGCCGAGGCCCGAGGCCCCGCCGATCACGATCGCTTGAGAGCCCTCGATCCGCATCGCGCGGGAGCCTATCGTGGCGAGCGTCGCGAGAGCGTCATCGCGAACAGCCCCTCGGGGTCGGTGAGCCAGTCGACGAGCTCGAGCCCGGCCGCCGCGAGATCGCCTTCGACGCGCTCGGGCGTGAACTTGGCGCTGATCTCCGTCCGCAGCTCCTCGCCCTCGTCGAAGTGCACCGGCAAATCCAGGCCGCGCACGACCGCGCTGACCTCGCGCCTGGCGCGCAGTCGCATCTCGATCCACTCGTGCTCGGTGTCGAACAGGGCCACGTGGTCGAAGTCCTCCGGGTCGAAGTCGGCCTGGAGCTCGCGGTTGAGCACGACAAGGACGTTGCGGTTGAACTCCGCCGTGACGCCCTGGGAGTCGTCGTAGGCGGCCTCCAGCACCCGCGGGTCCTTGACCAGGTCGGTGCCCATCAGCAGGTGGTCCTCAGGGCCGAGCAGGCGGGAGATCTCGCGCAGGAAGCGGCGGCGGCTGCCCGGGGGGAAGTTGCCGATGGTGCCGCCGAGGAAGGCCACGATCCGTGGCCCATCCGCCGGCGGCACGTGCTCGAGGTGGCGCTCGAAGTCGCCGATCACACCGTGGACCCGCAGGCCCGGATACTCCGAGGTAAGCGACTCGGCGCACTCGCGCACCATGCTCTCGGTGACGTCCACCGGCACGTAGCGCTCCAGCGTGCCGGCTGCGCTGAGCGCGTCCAGCAGGACGCGAGTCTTGGCCGCCGTTCCCGAGCCGAGCTCCACGAGCTCGACGGCGCCGGTGAGCTCGGCCAGCTCCTCGGCGCGCTCTGAGAGGATCGCGCGCTCGCAGCGCGTGGGGTAGTACTCGGGCAGCTCGCAGATCTGATCGAACAGCTGCGCGCCGCGGGCGTCATAGAAGTGCTTGGGCGGAAGCTCCTTGAACGGGCGCGTGAGCCCGTCGAGGACGTCCTCGGCCAGCGAGCGCCCCTCGGCGCCGTCGAGGTGCGATTCGATCACGATGTCCGCCGCGGCGAGCCGGGTTCGCGGTGCCAAGGGCTCCATCACAGCCCCCTCGCGATGCGCACGCCGGCAAAGATCTGGCGGCGCTGGGGCAGGTCCCAATTGCGGAAGGTGATCGACGCTACACGCGGGTGCGTTGCCCACGAGGCGCCGCGCAGGACGCGGTAGCTCTCGCCGAAGAAGACCTCGGAGTACTCGCGATAGGGGTGGGCGGCGAACCCGGGGTATCCGCCGAAATGGGAGGCGGTCCACTCCCACACCTGCCCGACCGCCGCCAGCCCTCCGCCCGCATCCTGGGTCCAGGTCGCCGCCTTCTCCCACTCTGCCTCGGTGGGGAGCCGCGCTGCGTGCGCGCGGGCGAAGGCGTCGGCCTCGAACCAGGAGACGTGGCAGGCGGGGGCCTGGGGATGGCCGGCTGCCACGTCCGGATGATGCGTGATGTCGTACTCCTGCTTCCACGCCCAGCCCTCGTCCGACCACCACTCGCGGCGCTCGTAGCCGCCGCCCTCGCTGAAGCTCATCCAGCTGCCGTTGCTCACCGGCCGCCGCGCGATCGCAAACGCTCCGGTCGTGGCCGTATGGCGTGGGCGCTCGTTGTCGAAGGAGAAGGCCTCGGGGCGCGCGCCCATCTCGAAGGGCCCCGCGGGCACCTCGAGCCAGCCCTCGGGCGTGCGAGCCGGTTGCAGCGGAGGCTCGCCCGCGGGCAGCAGCCCGGCGATGGCCATCGTCTGGCGCATCGTCTCTGTGTGCTGGAGCTCGTGGCGCAGCACCATCTCGCAGACGACGCCGTCGCCGAGACCCTCGCGCGCCAAGGTCGCGACTGTGCGCTCGCGGACCTCGGCCATGTACGCGCGCGCCTGCTCGGGGTCGAGGGCCTCGATCTCGCCGCGGACGGCACGGGGGGTCTCGAAGGCGTCATACAGGCCCGCCAGGTCCGCCCGCAGGAGCTCCAATCCGCCACGACGGTGGGCAAGCCACAGGTCCTCGTAGGCGGCGATGTGGCCGAGGTCCCAAACGAGCGGGCTCATGATCGGCGAGTGCACCGCCTCGAGCTCCGCCTCGCTCAGATGGGCCACGAGCTCGAGCGTCCGCTCGCGTGCCTCGCTGATCGCCGAGAGCAGCTGCTCGACGTCGGGGGAAAGGGGGTTGGTCTTGACCGCGCGGGCTGCCATGGGCTGGCTGTGCTGCGTCACTCTAGAAGGTAAGTCCACCTATCCGTGTAAAGCGTTACAACATCCGCCGCCCCAGCGAGCGGGAATCAGGGGCTCACTCGCCGGTGTCGTTCCAGCTGGCGATGATCGGCCTGGCGTGCTCGTGAGCGAGCGTGCACAGGGCAGCCGTGGACAGGCCCAGGCGTCCGCCGCCCGGGGCCTCCAGCGCGATCCAGCGGGCGCCGAGCACCCGCAGCATGTGGCCGTGGGAGAAGACGGCGCTAGCTCCGTCGATGCCGGCGAGCTCGGCGATCGCGCTGTCGGCGCGCGCGCCGACCTCGGCCGGGCTCTCGCCGCCGGGGCAGCCGTCGCGCCACAGATCCCAGTCGGGGCGCTCGACCCTGATCTGCCCGGATGTCAGTCCCTCGTACTCGCCGTAGTCCCACTCGAGCAGATCCTCGCGAACCTGCGCCTGCGCGCCCAGCCCGCACAGCTCGCATGTTTCGCGTGCACGCCGGGACGGGCTCACGAGCACACGCGCGAAGCGCAGCCCGCGCAGACGGCCGGCCAGCGCCCGCGCCGCCTCACGGCCACGGTCGGTCAGCGGAACATCGGTACGACCGGTGTGGCGCCCGTCGCGGCTCCACTCGGTCTCGGCGTGGCGCACCAAGAGGACCTCTCCGGCGCCGAGGCCCTCGATGCTCATCCTGGGCCCGGCGGCGCGGCGGCGTCGTCGACGATCACGCTCAGGCGCTCGCGCGTGAGCAGGCTCGCGGGCACGTGGCGGCTCTCGTCCCCGAGCATCGCGCTGACGGCATCCGCCTTGCCCGCGCCCGTGGCCAGCAGCAGGCAGCCGCGTGCCGCACGCAGCACCGCGAGGCTCAGCGTGATGCGCTCGGGCGGCGGCTTGGGCGAGTCCGTGATGGGAAGGCAGATGGCCTCGGGGCCCGCGTCCAGCGTCTCGGCGCCCGGGAACAGGGAGGCGATGTGGGCATCGGGGCCGATCCCCAGGACGATCACGTCGAGCACCGGCGGACCGCCGCCGAGCGATGGCAGGCCCTCGATCAGCTCCTGCTCGTATCTGCGCGCGCCCTCGGCCGCCCCTAGCTCTCCCTGCATCCTGTGTACGCGCTCCGCCGGGATGGCGGCCGGGTTCAGCAGCGTCTCGGCGGCCAGGCGGTAATTGCTCTCGGGGTCATCGGGTGCCACGCAGCGCTCGTCGGCAAACCACACCTCGACCTCCTGCCACTCGGCCGGCTCGCGTGCGAGCAGTTCGTAGGTGCGCCCCGGAGTGGTGCCTCCGCTGAGCGCGATATGGGCCACGCCCCGCTGCTCGCGTGCACGGTGCAGCCGGCGGGCGACATGGGCGGCGGCGCGCTCGGCCACGGACTCGGCATCGAGACAGGTGGTCAGGCGAGTCACGCCACCATCGCCCTGGCCGCCTTCAGCGCGGGCACGTAGGTCGGGTCGCGCAGCAGCGCCTGGCGGATGCCCTCGCCGAGGACGCCCTGCTCGCCGCGCGAGGCACCGGGGATGGTCCATTCGTGCTCCTGTCCCCGCGCGTCACGGCTGTGCGCGTGCAGGCCGCCTCGCCCGCGGGCCAGACGCAGGGTCCGCCCCGAGGCGGTCTCGAGCGTCAGGCTCTCCAGTCCCGGCACGAGCAGCTCGGGCGCCGCCTCCAGCCGCAGGCTCACGTCCTGACGGCTGCCGTGGGCCTGGCCGACCAGAGCGTCGCCGTGAGCGACGAGCGGGCTGGCTCGCCACTGCAGGCGCGAGGCCAGCCAGCCGGACAGCAGCATGGCGGCGACCGTCGAGGCGGGGTGGTGGCGCACGGTCGCGCTCGTGATCGTCTGCAGCTCGCGGCGCAGGCTCGGCGGGTCGAAGCTCGCGGCCACTCGCTCGCGCCACGGGGTGGTGCGCAGCCAGGCGAGGTCCACCACATAGGCCTGGCTGGCGAGCGAGCAGGCGCGGTCGAGCGCCTCGTGGGCGATCGGCTCCTCGACCGAGTCCACCAGCACCGCCTGCGAAAGGGCCAGGAGCTCGGCCGCGATCTCGTGATGGCCGTGCGGCGCCCACAGCAGCGTGGGCAGGTCGGTGACGACAAGCGGGTCGGCGATCGTGAGCAGGTCATCGAGGTGACGGTCGCCGAGTTCCACCACGACCGTCTCGTGCAGCAGGGCAAGCTCGCCCGGCTCGGTCTCGCCTTCGGAGGTGATCATCACGCGCGCATCCAGGCGCTCGCGCCGCGGCTCGTAGGCGAGCACGACCAGGCGCGAGGCGTGGTAGCGCCCAACCCCGCGCAGCCGGTTGGCGATTTCGCCGGTCCATTCGCGATCGACGAAGGCGATCATGTTGAGCACCCGCGCGGGCACGTAGTTGTCGTGTTCTGAGTGGACCTCGATCAGCAGCTGGCGCAGCGCAGCTTCGATCGCATCCGGCGTGGTCCCCTGGGCGCTCCAGACCGCATCGCTGCGCGCCTCCGGCGTGGCGCTCATCAGATCGCGCGCCAGCGATCGCCATCGCGCAACAGCCCGTCGGCCTCCTTCGGCCCCTGCGAGCCCGCTTCGTAGGAGGGCAGCGGACCGTGCTGCCGCGGGTTGGTGTGCGCCCAGTATTTGACGATCGGGTCGCAGATGCGCCATTGCGACTCGACCTCGTCGTTACGGGTGAACAGCGTGGCGTCGCCGCGCATCGCGTCCGTGATCAGTCGCTCGTAGGCCTCCGGAGACTGCGAGAGGAAGGCGGTGCCGTACTGGAACTCCATGTTCACCGGGCGGATGATCATGCGTGTCCCGGGGATCTTGGCCCCCAGTCGCAGCGAGACCCCCTCGTTCGGCTGCAGGGTGAGCACGAGCTGGTTGGGCTGCACGCCCAGCGAGCCATCCTGGCTGAAGGCGAGGTGGGGGACCGGCTTGAGCGTGACCGCGATCTCGGTGATCTTGCGCGCCAGGCGCTTGCCCGTGCGCAGGTAGAAGGGCACGCCCGCCCAGCGCCAGTTGTCGACTTCGAGGCGCAGCGCGGCGTAGGTCTCGGTATTAGAGCTCTCGGGCACTCCCTCCTCTTCCAGGTATCCGGGCACATCGTCGCCGCCGGCGTGGCCGGGACCGTACTGGGCGTGCACCGCCATCTCGGGAATCTCGGCCTCGGTGGGCTGGGGGATGGCCTGCAGCACCTTGACCTTCTCGTTGCGGACCTCTTCGGCCGTGAAGCTCACGGGCGGCTCCATCGCCACGTGGCAGAGCAGCTGGAGCATGTGGTTCTGGATCAGGTCGCGCAGGGCGCCTGAGGAGTCGTAGTAGTCGGCGCGCGAGCCGATGCCCAGATCCTCCGCGGCGGTGATCTGGACGCTGTCGATGTAGTTGCGATTCCACAGCGGCTCGAACATGCCGTTGGCGAAGCGGAACGCCATCATGTTCTGGACCGTCTCCTTGCCCAGGTAATGGTCGATGCGGAAGATCTGGGTCTCGTCGAAGATGGCGAGCACGTGGCGGTTGAGCTCGCGCGCCTCCCCGAGCGTGGTGCCGAACGGCTTCTCGATGATCACGCGGACCTCGCCGTTCTCGTGCTGGGCGAGCTCGGACTTGCCCAGCTGCTCCACGATCACAGGGAAGAATGCCGGCGCGGTGGAGAGGTAGAAGGCGCGGTTCAGCGGCGCGCCATCCTGGCGCTCGAAGTCGTCGAGTGCCTGGCGCAGCTCGCTGTAGACGGAGTCTTCGTCGAAGGTGCCGGGTACGTACTTGACGTTTTCGAGCAGGCTCCCCAGGACATCCTCGTCAGGAGGGCGGCGCGAGAAGCGGCGGATCGCCTGCTCGCACTCCTCGCGGTAGTCCTCGTTCTCCTTTTCTTTGCGCGAGACGCCAACCAGGTGGAAGCGCTCCGGCAGGGCGCCCTCGTGGGCGAGGTTGTATAGGGCCGGCAGCAGTTTGCGCCGCGCCAGATCGCCCGTTGCGCCGAAGATCACGAGCGTGGTGGGCGCGACGGGCAGGCGCTCGAGGCCGGCGGTCAAGGGGTTCTCGGGCATCGGCTCCCCGGTCGGATGGCCGGCCAGCACAGCCACGCTCAGCGCCCTCCGCGTCGGGATCCGGCTTTCGCCGCCGCGGGCGTGGGGGCGGGCGCGGCCTTGCTCGGCGCGCTCTTGACCGCGTGGCCTCCGAACTGATTGCGAAGCGCCGCGAGCACGCGGTCTGCGAAGTCTCCGTTCCCGCGTGAGCGAAAGCGCGCGTACAACGAAGCAGTGATGACCGGCGTGGGGACGTCCAGCGCGGTGGCGTCCTCGATCGTCCAGCGCCCCTCGCCCGAGTCCTCGGTGTAGCCCTCGATCGCGCCCAGGTCGTTTCCGTCGGCCTCGAACGCGCGGGCTGCGAGCTCGCACAGCCATGAGCGCACGACCGAGCCCTGGCCCCACAGGTGGGCGATCTTCGCGTTGTCGAGCTCGTACTCGCACTTGTCGAACACGTCGAAGCCCTCGGCGTAGGCCTGCATCAGCCCGTACTCCACGCCGTTGTGGACCATCTTCACGTAATGCCCGGCGCCGGAGGGTCCGAATCGCAGCCAGCCGCGCTCTCCGATCGCGGCCAGGCTCTGCTCGTTGGTCTCAGGTGCGAGCACGTCGAGGATCGGCGCCAGGCCCTTGACTGCCCTGGGGGGGCCGCCGACCATCATGCAGTAGCCGACCTCCAGCCCCCAGACACCGCCTGAGACGCCCACGTCGACGTATTCGATCCCGCTGGCTTTGAGCTGCTTGGAGCGAAGCTTGTCGTCCGTCCACTTCGAGTTGCCGCCGTCCACGATCGTGTCCCCGCGGTCGAGCAGCTTCGCCAGCTTGTCCACGGTCTCCTGGGTGGGCGCGCCCGCGGGCACCATGGTCCACACGATCCGTGGCGCCTGCAGCTGCTTGACGAGATCCTTGAGCGAGCTGGCGCCCGAGGCGCCGTTCTTGACCGCCTGCTTGACGGCCTTCTCGTCGAAGTCGAAGGCCACGACCTCGTGCTCGGAGTCGCGGCGAATGCGGTGAACCATGTTCCCGCCCATCTTGCCCAGCCCGACGAAACCGATCTGCGTCACTTTGGCTCCTTGATCATCGCGGTGAGAGCGCGTACGGCGCTCACGGGGTCCTCGCCCTGCAGCCGCACCCGCTCGGCGGGCAGGTTGAGCTCGCGCAGCGTGTTCAGGTCGCCGATCGCCTGGGCGTTCTTGAGCGTGGTGAAGGTGTAGGAAGCGCCCGGTATCTCCACGTCGTCGGGCCCGTCGTGGATCAGCTGCAGGAAGCGACCGGTCTTCGGCCCGCCCTTGTGGAACTGGCCTGTCGAGTGCAGGAAGCGCGGGCCGTAGCCGAACGTGGTGGTTGCCTTCGTGGCTTCGCGGATCGCCACGCGCAGCTCGGCCACGGCCTGGTCGAACTCGGGCGAGGGCTCGCTGTAGGACATGATCGCCACGTACTGCGGCGGCTCGCAGTCGAGCAGCAGCGACCGCAGCGCAGCCTCGTCCGCGTCTGCCACCGCCGGCAGCTCCTGGTTGGCTTGATAGTCGGCGAGCACGCGGTTGGTCGCGTCCTTGGCCTGCTGGACGTTGGGCTGATCGAAGGGGTTGATCTCCAGGCCCCAGCCGGCGACCGCCACGGCCAGCTCCCACAGCAGGAACACGCGCCCGAGATCATCCGGTCCGTGGGTGGGCATCGTGATCAGGGGATGGCCGGCGTCGGCGAGCGCCTGCACTCGTGCGTCGAGGCCGACATCCGGAGCGCCGAGGTCCGGCAGATAGACGAACACACGGTCATCGCCGTATGCCGCCGGGTCGCCCACGGGCTCCTCGGCCACGGGGAGGATGCCCGTGCCGTGCTTCCCGGTGGACTCCGCCACGAGCTGCTCGAGCCACAACCCGAGCCCTGGCAGCGTCTCGGAGATCACGAACGTGAGCTTGTCGCGCCCGTCGCGCGCCATGGCGCTCAGGGCGGCTCCCAGCCACACCGCCGCCGGCAGCCCACCCGAGCCCGAGCCGCCGCCGGAGCCATCGGCGTGCTCGATCAGCTCCGTATCCCATGCGCTCCCGGCGCCCTCCAACAGCGCGAGCACGCGGATCCCTGAAAGCGCACCCGGGACGATCCCGAAGGCGGAGAGCGCGCTGTAGCGCCCGCCGATGTTGGGGTCGCCGGCGAATGTGGCGCGGAAGCCGTGCTCGGTCGCGAGCGCTTCCAGGCCCGAGCCGGGATCGGTGATCGCGACGAAATGGTTGGCCTGGGGGAGGAGCGAGAAGAAGTGCGCGAACAGGGACAGCGGCTCGATCGTGCCCCCGGACTTCGAGGAGACCACGAACAGGGTCCGCTGCAGGTCAACCGCAGCCTCGATCGCACGGATCCTCGCGGCGTCGGTCGAATCCAGAACGTGTAGCCGCGGCCCGTCGTGGCCTGTCGCGAAGGAGCGGCGCAGGACCTCCGGGGCGAGCGAGGAGCCGCCCATCCCCAGCAGGACGATGTCCTCCAGTTCGTCGTCATGGGCCTCGGCGGCGAACAGCTCGATCGCGCCCAGATCGCCGAGCATCCGCTCGGCGATCGTCAGCCAGCCCAGGCGGTTGGCGATCTCCGGTGTGCCCGCCGGCCCCCACAATGTGGCGTCCTCGGCGCGCAGCCGCTCGGCCACATCCGCATCCGTCGCGAGCGCCAGCTTCTCCTCCACCTGCCCTCGAAGCGCTGAGGGGATCCGGGCCTCGACGGTCAGGACGCTGTCGCTCACGCCACGATCGTAGTGACCTGGGCGCTGGTATAGGTTTCACCCCTCCCGCCCGGCAGATCGAGCGGCCCGAAATCGGGCCGCGACAGACCGTGAATGCGCCAAGACGGCGAGATTGCCCCCCGAAAAGAGAGACCGTGAGCCCAGAACAGAATCCGCAGATGCCCGACCGCAACCTGGCGCTCGAGCTGGTGCGCGTGACCGAGGCGGCCGCGCTGGCCACCGCACCACTGGTAGGCAGGGGTGACAAGGAGGCTGCCGACCAGGCCGCCGTGGACGGCATGCGCTACATGCTGCATTCGGTGCAGATGGACGGGGTGGTCGTGATCGGGGAGGGCGAGAAGGACGAGGCGCCGATGCTCTACAACGGCGAGCAGATCGGCGACGGCTCGCCACCGCAGGTGGACATCGCCGTGGATCCGCTCGAGGGCACCACGCTGGCCGCACACGGCATGCCCAGCGCGCTCGCCGTGATCGCGCTGTCGGCCCGCGGCACCATGTTCGACCCGGGCCCCTGCGTGTACATGGAGAAGATGGCCGGAGCGCCAGACATCGCCGATCTGCTCGACCTCGACCGCCCGCTCGGAGAGACCATGCAGCTCGTGGCCAAGCGCCGCAAATGCCCGATCGGCGATGTGATGGTCGTGGTGCTCGATCGGCCTCGCCACGAGGAGGGCATCGCCGCGATCCGCGCCGCCGGCGCCCGCGTGCGCCTGGTTGCCCACGGCGACGTCTCCGCCACGCTGCTGGCCGTGACCGAGCGCTCCCCGGTGGCCCTGCTGTGGGGCATCGGCGGAACGCCCGAGGGCGTGATCTCGGCCGCCGCCGTCAAGTGCATCGGCGGCCAGCTGCTGGGACGGCTGTGGCCCCGCGACGAGCAGGAGCGCAATGCCGCCCGCGAGGCGGGCTATGAGCTCGAGCGGGTGCTCGACCGCGACGATCTCATCGCCGGCGAGGACGTCTTCTTCTCAGCCACCGGCATCACCGACGGCGACGTCCTGCAGGGCGTGCGCTATCCCAGCGCCGGAGGGGCAACCACCGAGTCGCTCGTCACACGCTCGCGCTCGGGCACGATCCGGCGCATCAGGGCCACGCACGACCGCGCCAAGCTCCGCGCGGTCGGCGGTGAGCGCTTCTAGGGCGCTCCGTCACAGAGTCTGCAGGCCGAGGTCATCGGGTGCCTGACCGCGGAGCACGGCCATCAGATGATCCACGTCCCGAAACGCTGCGTCGCGCAGGACCCTGCTGATCTGGTCGTTGATCTTGACGTCACCCATGTCGCGAAAGCTCGCCCGTCGTCCCCCGGCGCCGTGGTGATAGATCACGTCACCGTATATGCCACCCATGAGAAAGTGAAAGTTAACCTCGTTGCTGCGCGCGAGCGGTGCGATCGTGCGGCCGAGGCGGATGAACTCGTAGGTGATCTTCTGGCCGACGTCCTGGTTGAATTCAGCATCCTGCTGGTGCTGCTCGCCGAGGTACTGGATGTCGCGGCCGAAGGACACACCGAGGTCGTGGAGGTCCTGCGTGCCCACGCACAGACCGCTCACGTGTATGAACGGGTGTACGGCCGGCGCCATCTCATCTCTGTACACACCTGTGACAGCGGCGCCCTTTTCACATTCGCCGATCAGGACGTCCAGCCAATCGTCGCGGACCGGGAAGGAATCATTGTCGAGGGTGACGATGTAGTCGAAGTCGGTCGAGACCTTGCCGGCCAGATAGTCCAGTGCGCTTGGGTGGCGCCTTTCCAGCAGGCGACCGAGGTAGGGGCCGGGCATGCGGTTGGCGATGCGACCCATCATCGCCACCACGCCGCTCGGCCACAGCCTCACGCGCTCGAATTTCCGCAGGAGCCTGCGATGGGGCGTGAAATGGGAGTTGTCATAGGCGAACACCTGGTAGTCCCATCCCTTTGAGTGGCGGGCCACCTGGCGCAGGCAAAGATCTATCCAAGGGTATTGCAGCGCTTCGGCCGCTCGTTGGCGACCGAGGGGTCCTCGTCGCGCGAACCCGTTGACGAGGAGGATCGCGACGCGCGGGCGTGGCCCCGGTGTGACCTCGCCCTCGTCCATGGGGTCATCGTAACGACTCAACTGAAGCCTGGAACGCCAAGTCTGAAAGTGTCATCTGAAACCAGGCAGGTCAACGGGCTCTGGGGGAGGCCTATATAGTCAACCCGCATGTCCCTCGGCACATTTCGCGGCACCGTCGCCAGCCGCCTTGCACTCTTTGGTCGCTGGCCGATCTCTGCCGCCCTGATGCGGCCCTCGCTGCTCACGCCGGTGACATCCGTTCCCTCCGAGCGTCTGCTCGACACCGCGCTGCGGGCCGTCGAGGCGGCGAGATCGGTGAGCCTCGAGGAGCTCACGACGCGCAGCCGGGGCCGCGGGCCGGCCGACCCTGGGCCGGCGGGCGCCGCCGGGCAGAGTCCGCCTCGCGGGCGCTCGGCGCTCGCGCGGTTGCGCGGACGCGAAGGCCTGCATTCCCCTCCGAGGCGCCCAGGGATCTGGCCCGGTGAGCACTACAGGCTGCTGAGCGCGCTCGTCGCGTTGCTCGCTCCTAAGACGGTCCTCGAGCTCGGCACCGCCACCGGCATGTCCGCCCTCACCATGAAGAGCGCGCTGCCCGAGGACGGCAAGATCGTGACCTTCGATGTGGTGCCTTGGAATCGGTATCCAGGCGCGCTGCTGAGAGCCGAGGACTTCACCGACGGCAGGCTCGAGCAGCGCCTGGAGGACCTCTCCACGCCCGCCGGCTGGCAGGCCAATGCGGAGCTGCTCAGGAGCGCCGACTTCATCCTCGTCGACGCAGCCCACACCGGTGTGCAGGAGCGAGGCTTCGTGCGTGGCTTCGAGCAGATCGGGCTCGCCAACGGTCCGATCGTCATGTTCGATGACATCCGCCTGTGGGGGATGCTCTCGTTCTGGCAGGAGATCGAGCGTCCCAAGCTCGATCTCACCTCCTTCGGTCACTGGAGCGGGACCGGCCTCGTCGACTACGCGTGAGGCTCACGCCGCGAGCCGCCCCACGCGCGACTCGGCCAGGTCCAGGCGAGCCAGCGAGCGCAGGAATCCGTAGGTGACGACCACGTGGATGCGTGACTGGGTGGCGTTGTAGACGCGGCGACTGAGCCGCGAGGAGATCGACGGATAGAAGTTGGCCACCTCGACCTCCACGTGCAGGCGGGCATGGCCCGCGGTCTCGCTGGGGCTTCTGCGCACGGTGATCTGCAGGTATCCGCTGCCCCCACGACCGCGTCTGGAGACCAGCAGCCCGCGCGCGATTCGCCAGCGCACCAGGCCGTGGGAGGCGTCCATCTCGTATTCGGGCGCCTGGAAGGTGAGCAGGCGCATGGGTGGAGCGATCAGGACCACAGAGCGCTCGCCCTCGGTGTAGCGAACGCGGATGAGCCCCAGCGTCACCCGCGTCAGAAAGCGCCAGTAGGTGCGCGCCAGGCGCTCCAGGTGGGCGGGCGTCCAGATCTCTCTCAGCGCGGACTCCTCGATCAGCAGGTCGGCCTTCTGCACCGAGCGCACCGCTTCGGTCGCGGGATCGAGCGTCGTCGCATCCTCGAGCTCGACGATCCTCACCAGCTCCGGATCGCCTCCGCGCGGGCGCCGATTCAGGAACAGCCAGCTCGCCAGAGCCCACACGAGCACGACGCCGGCCGCGACGGCGATCCACGCTAGCGTCATGTCGGGCCCGGCCGGTTCACCGGCTTCAGGCTATCCCGCGGGGGCGCCGGGTCGATCGCGTCCCCCATTGCTGATATTCAACGTGTGTGTCCGAAGAGCCCGTCCCGCGCCTCCCCGCTCGCGCCCGTCCCGTCGCCGAGCTGCGCCTGGATGGGCTCGTGGAGCGAGCCGATGAGCTGGCGCAGCGCTGGGCGGTGGCGCTCGTGCTCGCTCGCCCGCTCGACGCCATCGGCGGTGTCCCGCTCGAGGACATCGGGCACGAGGGTCCCGCGCTGTGCGCGCAGACCCTGCGCGCGCTGCAGTCCGACGCCGAGCTCGACCGCCTGACGGGAGCAGGCGCGGCCACAGGCCGCGAGCAGTCGGCTCCAGCTCGCCGCCTCGGCGCGATCGCGGGCGCTGCTGATGCCGTCGGCGCGATCGCGGCCGTCGAGGCGTTGCGCGGTGTGCTCTGGGAGGGGCT
>CZKG01000049.1_pt1 | contig 25236 bp, 26 predicted proteins | sample 1122071 | NCBI WGS metagenome assembly CZKG01 (sample SAMEA3539301, study PRJEB10725) | soil metagenome | biome: tundra; feature: field; material: soil | place: USA | collected 2010-05 | depth 0.15 m | reverse complement strand
ACGCGATCGAGGCGCGCCTGCGCAGCGTCGCCGCGGGCGGCGGCCTCAGGGCGCGGCTGACCCTGCCAGGGCGCTCTCGATCAGGGGGGTGAGCTCCTGCGCGGAGAGCTTGCGGCCCGCGCCGCAGGCCTCGGCGGCGAGCAGCAGGCTGCCGCCGACCGGAGCCATCTCGACCCTGGCCACACGAGCGGCGGGCGCCACCTCGTGGATGGCCCTGGTGAGCGGGTCGACGAACATCGGGCCGGCCTTGAAGGCGCTGCCGATCAGGCCGACGGGAAACTCGAGCTCCTGGTTGCTCGCGCCGTCCAGAGCGCAGCGGCGGATGACGGCCGCGATCTGCGCCCCCAGCTCGCGGGCGCCGCGCTCGAACAGCTCGCGGGCGACCGCGTCCCCGCTCTCGGCGAGCTTGGCGGTTTCGGTCGCGAAGGCCGCGATCTCGCCCTTCGTGAGCGGCTTGGCGTAGACGTAGGGGGCGAGCGCCTCCACGCTCTCGCAGTCGAAGAAGGCCGGGGCCGCGTCGGTGAGGGCCGTCGCCGGCCCCGAGGACTCGCGGTCGGCGAGGGCAGCCTTGATCGACTGCACGCCCAGCCAGTAGCCCGAGCCCTCGTCGCCGAGCAGATGGCCCCATCCGCCGGCTCGCCAGGAGCGACCGCCGGGACCGACGCCGAAGACGTTCGATCCGGTGCCCGAGATCACGGCCACGCCCGGGCCGGCGCCCGTGGCGGTGGCCCAGGCGCCGACGACGTCGTTGACGACGATCCAGTCTGGAGATCCCGCGGAGCGCACGTGCTTGGCCACCGCCTCGGTGTCGGTGCCGGCGACGGCGAGGACGGCCGCGCCGAGCTGCTCGCGGGCGATGCCGGCGTGCGCGATCGCCTCATCGGCGGCCCCGATCAGGGCTTCGCCGGCGGCCCTGACGCCGACGGCGTCCTGGTTGCTGGGACCGCCGTGAGCCAGATGCAGCGCGTTGGTCTGGAGATCGAGCACAGCTGCGAGGGTCTTCGTCGCCCCGCCGTCGATCCCGAGCAGGAAGCGCGCGCCCTCACGCGGGTGGGGATGGGTGATGGCGGCCGGGAGCTCGACCAGGGGCGTCCGGTTCATCGGCGCCATCCTCTCAGTATTTCGGCGGCGAGGTTAGTATCGGCGCCATGGACACGGGGCCGGTCTTCCCACGGGCGGCACTGCGGGCTGGAATGTATGAGTCCTTCTACCTGCGCGCGGTCGCCCCCGAGGAGCCGCTCGGGGTGTGGATTCGCCATACGGTCCACAAGGCCCCTGGACGCCCGGCGCGCGGATCGGTGTGGTGCACGGTGTTCGACGCGCGCAGGGGGCGCCCGTTCATGCACAAGACGAGCAGCGATCGGCTGAGCGTCCCACCGGGGGGCTGGATCGCTGTGGGCGCGGACGCGTGGATGGGCCCGCAGCGCGCCGAGGGAAGCTGCGGGGAGGCGCGCTGGTCGCTGGGCTTCAGCACGGGCGAGCCGGAGCTGCGCCACCTGCGGCCGGACTGGCTCTACCGCGCGCCGCTGCCGCGGACGAAGCTCACGAGCCCGGCACCGGCGGCGCTGTTCGAGGGCGTGCTCGAGCTCGCGGACGGGCGCAGCATCGATCTGGGTGGGTGGCGAGGCATGGTGGGGCACAACTGGGGCTCAGAGCACGCAGAGCGCTGGATCTGGCTGCACGGCATCGGCTTCGAGCAGGAGCCGCAGGCCTGGCTCGACGTGGCCCTCGGCCGGATCAAGCTCGCCGGGCGCATGACCCCGTGGGTGGCCAACGGCGCGCTCTCGCTGGGCGGACGGCGCCACCGTCTCGGGGGCCTCGGCGCGCGCGGACTGAGCGTGCACGAGAGCGCGGCCGGCTGCACGCTGCGCCTGCCCGGCGCCGGCGGCCTGCTGCTCGAGGGCAGCGTGGAGGTGCCGGAGGGCTCGGCCGCCGGATGGCGATATGCGGACCCGGAGGGCGGCGAGCACGACGTGGTCAACTGCTCGGTGGCCTCGGTTCAGCTCACGGCGAGGCTCGGCGGCGGCGAGCCGGTGGCGCTGAGCACGGCCCACGGCGGGGTCTTTGAGCTGGGCATGCGCGAGCGCGACCACGGCGTGCCGGTCGCGCCCTTCCCCGACGGCTGAGTGGGCGCAGAAATGCGACTGGGCCGGCGAGGGGAGCCGGCCCAGTCGTCTGGAGGGTTCTGAGGAGCAGCACTACACCCCTCAGATGAGGAGGAGAGAAACGTCACGTACATCCACAACGCACGTTTCACGCCGCCCACGCCCTGAGGACGATGAGCACCCGGCGCGCGAGGAATTGCTTACCGGGAGTCGTGTCACGTGCATTGCTCAGTGAGCCTATCAGAAATATGTAGAAGATCAAGCCCAACCTCGCCGCCCCTCGCTCGAGGCGCAGATCGTCGCTCGCTCGAGGCGCAGACCCTCGCTCGCTGCGGGCAGCCAGCTCCCTGATCACGCGTCCATGGCGCCGATCGGCGCTCATGCGCCCCCCGATGGCGGCCGATCCCTGGATTGCGATATTCGCAACACCATGGATCAATCCAGGCCATACACCGCCAAGGCAACCGTCCAGGACGGTCAGACGATCGCGCTGGCCGCGGAAGCGCTGTTGCGCGAGCACCCGGATGCGCTCGTGTGCGGGCTGGCCGGCAATGGGCTGATCGTTCCGGTCCCGCAGTCGGTGGGGCTGTGGGGGCAGGGCTTGATCGAGGGCAGGGCGCTGGTGGACAACGTGATGGCGGACGACCGCACGACGGTCGTGCGGCTGTGGCTGCAAGTCCAGGAGGAGGGCGCGGGGGCGGCCAAGGTGCGCATGCTGCGCCGGCCCTCGACCTGGGCGACGCTGCACTTCCTGGATCTGCGCGAAGTCCACGGGGTGCTCCTGGGCGTGGTCATCCCGAGCGAGGAGGACGCCGAGGACGGCGGCCCGGCCGAGGAGCTCGCACCGGCCTCGCCCCGCTTCTGCTCGTTGATGGAGGACGAACACGCCAAGGTGGTGGGCTGCGACGAGGCGTTCACGGAGATGTTCGGCTACAGCTGCGAGGAGCTGCTCGGCAACTCGGTCCTCGACCAGATCCACCCCGACGATCAGGGCCGCGCGGTGGAGGGATGGCTCGCCGTGCTCTCGACCCGTCGCGACCAACAGACGCGCCTACGCCGCAAGCGCAAGGACGGGACGTGGATGTGGGTGGACACCACGCTGCGCAACTACCTCAACTACCCGGGACGCAACTACGTGCTGGTGGAGCTGATCGACATCTCGGCCGAGATGCAGGCGCAGGAGGCCCTGCAGGAACGCGAGGAGCTGCTGCGCCGCCTGACCAACGCGATGCCCGTCGGGCTGCTGCACCTGGACAACGAACGCGGGGTCGTCTACCACAACGCCCGCCTGCTGGACATCCTCTATGGATCGGACGCCCCGATGGTCGAGATCGCGGCCGCCGAGACCTCGGTGGCGAGCGAGCCGATCGCCGGGGGAACCTCGGCGACGACGCTCCTGAAGACGCTCAGCGCAGAGGGCATGGCGGCCTTTGACGGAGCGCTCGGCGAGGTCCTCGCAGAGGGAGTGGACCGCGACGTGGAGGTGGACCTCGAGCTGCCCTCGGGCGCGTGGCGCCGAGCCCTGTTCAGCGTGCGGGCGCTCCTGCGAGCGAGCGGCGAGGCAAACGGCGCGATCGTCTGCGTGCTCGACGTCACAGACAGCGCACGCGCGCGCCTGGAGCTCGAGCGGCGCGCGAGTTTCGATCCCCTCACCCACTGTCGCAACCGCTCCTCCATTCTCAGTGCCCTGGAGCGCGAGCTCGCACGGGAGCAGGGCGTGACGACCGGCGTGATCTACGTGGATCTCGACCAGTTCAAGCCGGTCAACGACAACCTCGGGCATGCCACGGGAGATGAGCTGCTCGTGCTCGTGGCAGAGCGCCTGAGGCAGGCCAGCCGGGACAGCGATCTCGTGGGACGCCTCGGCGGCGACGAGTTCCTGATCGTGCTCCAGGACGTCCGCGATCGCCAGACGGCGATGCAGGTGGCCGAGCGGGTCCGCGAAGGCTTGTGTGACAGCTTCACGCTCTCCGCTGGGACCGTGGAGTTGCGGGCGAGCATCGGCGTGGCCTGCGCGCAGGGCGCCACGAGCACTCCTGACGCGCTGGTCCGGCGGGCGGACGAGGCGATGTACCGCTCCAAGGAACAGGGCCTCAGCGAGCCTGTGCTGGCAACTCCCGACTTCCGCTAGCCGCCCCGTCAAGACGCCCGGAGCTCCTTAGACGCGCCCGTGAGCGGTCGACGAAGTCGTTGAGCTTCGGCGTGGGCAGCAGGAGCTCTCGGTGGTCCGCCTGCACGGCGGTGGTCGCCGTCACAGCCCGACGATCAGGTCGCGGACGGCGGCGGGCTGGGAGAGGAATGGGTGGTGGCCGGCGTCGAGCTCCACGACGCTGGCTGCTCGACCGGCGAGCTCGCGTTGCAGGTCGGCCGGGGTGCCCTGGTCCTGCGCGCAGACGAGGTACGTCGAGGGCACGTGCTGCCAGGCCGCTGACTGCACCGGCTGCTCGAGGACCGCCAGGCTCTGCCGGGCCGTCTTGTCCATGGCCTGTCGCTGGATCTCCGGATCGCAATCCTGCAGGAACGTCTCGGCCAGGGCCTCCGGGCGGACGGTGAACGTGCCGCCCTCGGGATCGATGTCGAGAAACGGGGCGGGCTCCTCACCGCCGAACGAGGAGACGCTCTGCCCGACCTCGGGCAGGTAGCTGGACACGAGCAGCAGATGGCGCACGGCGTCGACGCCCGCCGCTGCCTCCGCGGTGACGATGCCGCCGTAGCTGTGGGCGACCACGACGGTCGGCTCATCGCTCGCGGTCAAGACTTGCCGGACCGAGGCGACATCCTCGGCCAGCCCGGGTCCTTGGGCACCCGTCGGCTCACCCGTCTCGCCGCAGCTGGGCAGGGCGGGCGCCTCGCTGGCGACGCCCCGCTCGGCCAGCAGCTCACCGGTTCGGTGCCACCACCACGATCCGTCCTTGACGCATGCCCCATGCACGAAGACGACCCTCATCATGACCTCCTCATCGTGTCTCGATCTGATCTGGAGCAAGAGTAGACGTATCGTTCGTTACGTGAAAAGATGACCTGATGGGCAGGCAGCGCCAACCGCAGATCAAGCAGCGGCTTCTCGACGCGTGCACCGACTACGCGCTCGAGCACGGGCTCCCTGATCGGCTTGGGCCGTTGGCGGCCGCCGCGGGCACCTCGAGCCGGATGCTGATCTACCACTTCGAGACCCGTGACGGACTGCTCCGCGAGGTACTGGGACAGGCCCGGCAGCGCCAGGTCGAGGCCTTCACCGAGCTCATACGCCTGCGACCCGACGAGCCCTACCCGGTGACCCTGGCCCGCGCATGGTCGGCGATCTCCGGGTCGCAGGGCGAGCCCTACCTGCGCGTGTTCAGCCGGCTGCACGACACCGCGGGAGAACCACTCTGGCCTGGCTTCCGGCGGACCGCGACCACCGACTGGCTCGCACCGCTCGAGGCCGGCATGCGCAGCCTCGGCCGACCCGAGCTGGCCACCGTCGTGCTCGCCGTCATCCGTGGCCTCCTCATGGACCTTGACGCAACCGGCGACACCACACGCACGCACCGGGCCTTCGCCGACTTCCTCACCATGATCGACAGCGCCTGAGGACCCGGAAGGACTCGTTGCCGGAGGCTCGCTTCCAGCCGTGGTCCTGCCGCGGCGCATCTGGTCGTCGACGGCGCAGGCGCCGCCAACTACGCCGACGTGGCCTCAGGGCGCCCATCTCTCCAGCGCGCTCATCCGCCTGGCGCGGCCGGGGCCGGTCATCGCGCCCATTGCGCCGAGCCGTACTTGACCTCCAACTGTCGCCGACACCGACGACTAGTCCCAGCTCAGGAGACATAACCCTTCATTCGGAAACAGCCTCTCAAGACACCCGAAGCGCGGAGAACGGACGCCAGCTTGACGGCTCCGCTCCCCACGCTCCGGTGGGCGCTGCGTATGTCCTAGGAGGACGTTCGTTCAGATCAGACCGAAGGCGAATCGGCCAGACTTATTCTTTGGCCGGTTCGAAGGCGAGGTTGCCGCCCTTGATCGTGATTTCTTCGAGTTCAGCTTCGAGCGTGCCGTTCGTGTAGACGACATAGCCGTACGCGGGCGTTCCTTCTTCGTTGTCGTATCTTCCTTCGGTTCCGCCCGAGTATGTGCAATGCGCGCCCGGCTTCAACCAAGCTTCGATCTTGTTGAATTCCATTTCGATGTTGAGCTTGTCCTGGAAGCCACCCGGGAATTTTTTGGGGTTCAGCCCGGTTTCGACTTCCGTTTCGTAGCTGGCCGCTTCGTATTCGAGTTCCGGTTTGCGTTCCGCCTTCGTCGGGATCGTCTGCGCCGGGATCACGACAACGCAGGCGGCGCCTTTGGCGACCGGAATCGTGACCGTGCTCGGGGTGACGATCTTAACTTCGGAGGGGGCGCTTTCACCGGCCACCACCGAGTGGTTGGAATGGAATTCCATGGCCAGCTTGAAGGGCTTGACTTTCCGTTCTTCGACCACTTCGTGGTTGATGCCCACTTTGGAGAAGCAACGTGCGAAAGTGATGATCTGCAGGAAGGTGTTCGAGCTTTCAGATTCCACCTTGCCGGTCGACTTCAGCGGCTTTTCGCAGTTCGTGATCGAGAGCGCACCTTTTGCTAGGTCCAGACTCGTCAGTTCGCCGTGTCCCGCCGCCGTCACCGGCGAGCCAGATGAGATCGTGCCCCCAGGGATGCTGGCGACGAATTTGCCGAACACGACTTCTTTTTTTTCTTTTTTGGCGAGCGCCGGGGCGGCAAATGCGCCGAGTGCGCACACCACCGATGCAAGCCCGGCTACGATCCTTACGCGTCTCATTCTCCTAGGTCCTCGCTTTCGCCTCGACAGAGGCTCCTGATCAAGCTGGATGGTCGTCAACGTAATGTGAAGACCCGCGGGCTGATGGGCTCCCCTCCGCCGACCCCCGAGATCGCGCGAGCATACCACGGCGCAGCCCGGAACGCAGCCCCTGCAAACAAGCAGGTGCCAAGATGTCGACCCCTGGACCGACCGAGCGAACGACCGGCGGATCGACTGCCCCCGCAGGAGCCGATCTGTGCGGACGCGGGAATATACCGGACCCCGCTCGCTCGGTACCGGACCCGCTCGCTCGGGGCGGATCCCGATCGCGACCATCCTCCGGCGCCCGCCCGGCGGGGCGATGCGCGGCCCACCGGCGACGCCCGCGCCTCAGAGGAGGACGGCGTGGCGGCCTCTGGGCGAGAGGCGCACGCCGGTGTGTCGCGGCCACGGCCGAGGGCCGAGGGCCGACCGGCGCGTGCGCGTGGGTCCGACCGGCGCGTGCGCGTGGTCATCGGGGACCACGCGCACGGCCGGCCTTCGGCGTCAGCCAGACGCTCCGGCCTCAGCCAGACGCTCGGGCGTCAGCTAGACGACCGTGTTGACCTCGATCTTTTCTTCGTTGGTCAGAAAACCGCGGAGGGTCAACCCGGACTGCACGTTGGGTCCGCCTCCGATCGAGCTCTCGAGAACGTCTGCTTCGAGGCCTTCGAATTTTTCAGGTTTCTGTTTGCCCTTGTTCTGCGCGAAGGATTCATTTTCGGTCAGGATCATGACGTTGCCCCTGACTTCGTGAATCACCGAGCCAGTCACGACCACGTGTACGAATCCGCCGCAGGTGAATTCCGTCTCGACCGTGCCAGGAGGCGGAGCGAGATCGATGCCGACTTTGGTTTTGGTGGCTTCTTTTTTGATGACCCCGAGTTCGCCGTTGAGCGCGGAGGTCACGATTTCACCCGGTTCGGCCCCGGGAGAGGTGCATTTGAAGCCGCTCGTGGTGCATTCGGTGAAGCTCGTCACGAGGTTGGCGATGGTTTTCGGCCCGGTGTATTCGCCTTCGCTAGTCACGCCGCCGCATACTATGGGCGTGCCGGACACCGTCTCGAGTTCGGCCGGCGCTTTGGCTTTTTCTTCTGCGATCAGTTTTTCGCAGCCTTCCTTCGTGAGACCGGCTTTTTCACGATAGGCATTCGCTGAGGCCTGATGGATGGCGGCTTCGTGTTCGAGTTCTTCGGCCCGTCCGATTTCTTCTTTTTCTCTCGCTATTTTCGCTGCACTCAGATCTTCTTCTGCGATCTGTTCTTCACCGCGCGCCGATATGCAGTTGTTGTATTTCGCGGTGAACACAAAGCGTTCCACGGACGTGAAGTGCGCTTTGGGTCCCGGACCGGCCACCCATTCGAATTTCGCTCCCGTTTCAACCGAGGTCGTGCAGCCCGAGTTTGAGTAGCCGCCGCCTTCGGCTTTCGCCTTTTTGATGCACCTGCCGTATTCGGGCGCTTCCGCGGACGCGCTCGAAACGGCGATCGCGCTGATGGCAAGCGCGGCCACCATGCATAGCCCGAGAGCCCTGAGTCTCCTCATCATTCCTCCTTTTGGCCTTGTTGATTCTGCGGCCCAGCTGGAATGCTGTGATCGTCTCGTCAGCGCCCGCGATCGTTCAATGATCGCGACGGTTCCGGCCCCTCGGCCTTCGATCCCCACTCCCGTCCGGCCCCCAGTGCTCCAGAGTGTCTTCTCCTCACAAGTCCGATGCAACCCCAAATCACAGCCAAATATCACGCAAATTGCGGGGAAAGAGTCTCGGGGATGTGCCGCGGAGGCGTGGGATTCGGTTCACCGAGAGAGGCCCTGTCCCCTGCTCGAGGCACGCCGGCAGGTGATAACGGGCATCCCGAGGCCAGACGTTCACTACCTACGAGCAGGAGGGCCGGCGCCGGCGCGGCGGAAAGCACGCCCTGATCGCATTCCTCGAGGGACGTGCGTTGTATCAGGCGCAACGGCACCGTAGGCTGCGCGGATGCCGCCGTCCCCGCATCCGCTCGCGGAGCTCGATCGCTGGATCGAGGATGCCGGCGAGGCGAGCGCTCCTTTGCCCTCCTCGGTGGCGTTCGTGACAGTCGGCGACGATTGCCGCCCGTCTGCACGGACCGTCTCCTTGAAGCGGATCGAGCGGGACGCACTCCTCTTCACGAGCGCGCTCTGGACTCGCAAAGCGCGGGAGATGGAGAGCAATCCCCACGTTGCCCTGCTCTTTCATTGGCCGTCGCTGGGTCGCCAGGTGCACATCACCGGGATCGCCACGCTCGCCGAGCGCGAGCTCGCTCGAGAGCTGTTTGCCGAGCGGGACCTCCCGAGCCAACTCCAGAGCATCGTCTCCCGCCAAGGCGAGCCGATCACCGATCTACAGACGCTGCGAGCGCGACACGCCCACCTCGCGGCAACGATGGAGGCTCCGCCTGCCTGTCCGGAGGACTGGGGCGCGATCCGAGTCGTCCCGGACACGATCGAGTTCTGGAGCGAAGCACGAGACCGCCTCCACGACCGGCTGCTCTACGAGCGCGACGGAAACGAGTGGGCCACCACCCGCCTCGCGCCCTAGGAGCCCCGGCTCCTGGCGGGTCCGGTCGCCCGCTGCCTGTCGCCGACGCTATCGCCACCGCGATCAACGCATAGCGCGGGCCGACCGTACATGAGCTCAGGTGGTGGGTGGCTTGGCGCGAGCCACGGGAAAGACCGTACCGAGCAGGCCGCGCACGGTCGCAGCCGCGATGTTCATCTGGTCGAAGTAGTCGCGCCAGAGCACGATCTGTCCGTCGCGAACGTCGAAGCGCCCGCAGACCCAGAACTGGAGGCGCAGCCGGCGGAACTTCAGGACGTCCGTGCGCTCGGTCAAAACCGATGATCCGTTCGCCGAGATCGTGTGCACGTAGACCTCGAACCCGGCGCCAGCCCAACGGAGTGCGGCCCGGAGGACCCACCGAACACGCTTACGCCCATGCACGGTGGGCAGCCCGACGTTTGCGTACTCCACGTCTACCGCCAAGAGCTCGGCCGCTCCCTCGATGTCCTTGGCACGGAGCAGATCCAAGAACCGCTCGACCAGCAGCATCGGGGGCGAGTGGCTCTCCTGTCGGTCGTGCTCGCTCACAACATCGCTCGCCACCTCAGCCATGCCGTAACTATATGGCGACTGCCTGCCCGAGCCTTGTGGCCGGGGTCGTGGACTCCTCAGAGATCAGCCCGCAGCGTCGTGGGCTGGCCTGCGCATCGATGCTAGGCGTGTGCCATGACCTGGCCAACCTCGACGCTGTCGGCTGTCACGGCGCCGGCGGGAGCCGACTCGACCTGGGCGAGGAGAGCCTGCGCCGACGCCTCGGAGTCGAACACGTGGATCGCGGTACCCGTGTTGGGAGACAGAGCAATCCAATAGGCGGCGACGAACCCCGGCATTGCGGAAACACGCGGTACAAGCTCGCTCAGCTGAGCCTGCGCGGCGGACCGGTCGTTCATAGAGACTTTGATCACGACTGCGTGCATTGGACTGCCTTTCAGACGGGGAGCCGGGACCGGCGAGACCGGGTCTGGCGACCCTATCCGATCGCATGCGCTCGAGTGCCCGGCGATCGGCTTGGCCCGGATTGAAGCTTCCCGTCCCACCCCGAGCGGGCCCGAGTCCGGCACCTCTGTTCGCAAAGAAATGCGGAGTCGGGTACGGCGACCGAACCGTCAAGCCAACCTTGAGGCTCTGATCCAGGATCTCATGGAGCCGGTCGCTCGGCAATCCCGAAGGCGGGCAGCAGACGAGATTTGTCGCGTCGGCGGCGGCGTGGCGGGGTGCCGGTGCGGGCCACGCGAGGGATGGATGTGAACCCGCCTGCCGTGCCGGTGACGCAGCGGGTAAGCCGGCGAGCCTTGCATGCGAAGGCTCCGCGCAAGCGGGGGAGCGTCAGCTGACGAGCTTTCGATTCTCCGGGTGCATCGACAAGCCCGGCGGAGTAGTGTCGCCGCGCCGAGCACCGCGCCCCGGCGGACCGGGGCGCGGTGTCCTGCAAGCTCGCTCATGCGGAACTCAATGAGTGCGAGTCAGGAACCCGGCGTAGGACAGGAGCGATCCACAGGGGGCGCCGTTCGTGTAGAGCGGCCAGTACCCTCTCAGTTCACCGCTTGGATAGCCGAAGATCGCAGTGCGGTTGTAGTAGACATACAGCGGTGCTGGGATGCATGGTGGGAATGCTTCGTTGTAATATTCGTCAAACTGGCTGCTGTAGGAGTCCGCGCAACTCACACCCTGATGCCAATTGCTGTTCAACCTGATCCATCCGCTCGGGCCGTACCAGGTCTCTTTCTCTTCACGGTTGCCGCCATAGGTGCAGGAGCCGTTGCTCCAGAAATTGGCGGTCACGTTAACGGATGTCACCACAATTCCGACCGGGTCCTTCTGGCGCGCGTAGACGTAGCCTCCGTAGTAGGTGTCGGCAGCGTGCGCGCGAGGCGTCCTGTGACGCGCGGCGCTCGCCACGGCGGAGCTCGACGCTGAGCTAGAGCTGGTTTTCGGCGCAATCGCGCTTTCGGCTTCCAGCTCGGCCACCGAGGGCGTGCCGCTTTCCATGGTCACCTGGCACGTCTGCGTGTCAACGGCGATCTCGCGGATCTCCAGGGCCTGCTGCGTGGGCGCAAGCCTGCCTTCCACCGGGGGAGGCTGACATCCGCCTTGGGGGGTGGAGGTTCCCTGCACTACATACGTGCGCGCCTGCGCGAGCGGATAAGACTGCGGAAACGTCACCGTCGTCGGCACGGTCGCAGCTTGGGCGAGCGCTGGCGCGCAGCAGATAGCCAGCGTCGCAGCGGCCGCGACGTGAACCGGCGCAGACAGCCGGCGTCGGGCCCTTGTCGAGAGTTCGGGAGCGGGTCTTGCTTTGCTGGGCATCGGGATACCTTTCGTGTAAGAGGTGCCGCCACCGCGGTCCAAACGGCGGCGATTGGCTAGAGCTACTGGCAGAGGCGCGTCCGCCCGGCCGCTTGGCCGACGCCGGTCCTCGTCCGTGAGCGCATTAGGCACGTGAAAGTATGAGCATTCACACCCGCATGCTCCCGACGCATCGTCACCTTAGCCGGGACGCAATCCATCGATCCGAGCCACAGCTACCGTGCGCCGGTGTCACTGATGTCGATTGACCTCGGATTGGCGCCCGGTCCGATCATGCCTCCTGTTAAAGACGACTCACTAGAATTGTACCGTTCTCGGCCCGCCTGGTCAATCCGTAGTTAGCCACGGTCTTGCGAAGCAGAGGCACTGCGTAGTTAACCCTGGGACCGCTCGTATCGGAGCATCGATCCTCGGCGCGTGCAGGGTGGACGACCTGCACAACTGCGGCTACCATTCGAGGTGGTGACTCGATTTCCTGAGCAGGCAACGCGCACGGTCAGGCGACTCTTGCTCGCAGCGTTCGCTTGGTCGATTGCTCAATTCCTCGCCGTTGCGCTGCTGCCGCTTGGCAGCAGCGCCGGACAGCGCGCACACGGAGCGGTGGTCAGCGCATCGCGCAGTCGCAGCGTCACCCTGGTCACTCAGTATGGAACAAAAGTGATCGTTCTGGCAGCCATTCCCGTGCTCGTCACCGCGCTGGTCGCGTTTGGCCTGCGGCGGGGAGGTGGATCGCGTGCGGGCGGCAGGTTCGTCTGGTTCCCGATCGTCGGGCTGCTCGCGTACGTGATGATCGCCGGCTTCAGCATCGGCCTCGTGGCCCTGCCCGTCGTCGCCCTGTTGGCCGCCGCTGCATTGTCCGCGCCCGCTTCGCGCGGGCGCGTACGGCGCCGCGGCCCGCGGGCGCGCCAGCGCGGCGGCCGCGGCGGCAGGACCGATCCCGCATAGCCGACGGCGTCACATCGACTCCTCGGTCGGCGCCACTGTCATGGGCACACGGCAGACTGTGTCCGAGGGGCACCAGAGGCTCGAAGAGAGGGATAGGATGATCTGGCCCGCGCAGTCCTCGACACCTCCGTGTTGATCGCGCGCGAGCAGGCACGACCGCCCAAGCAGTCTCGGCCTGACGATGTCGCGATATCGGCGATCTCTATCGCCGAGCTGGAGGTGCTCGTGGCCCGCCACGCGGACACGCGCGGGCGGCGTCTGCGGACGCTGACCGAGATCCGCTCGCTCGCTGGGGCATTGCAGATCGACGAGCGCACAGCACAGCCTCGGCCTATGCGCAGCTCGAGCGAGTGTGCTCACTGATGGCCGCAAGCCGCGCATACACGACACCTGGATAGCAGCGACAGCGCTTGTCAACGAAACGGAGGTCTGGACCCAGGACGCAGACTTCTCCGACTTCGCACAAGCCGTCCTGTCGTGCACGTCTGACAGGACCCTGAAGTTGGTCACGGGCTGTCTTGCATCTCGGGCGCCGCGAACCACGGCGGTCCGTGGTAGCCGCCGCTCGCCGAGAGGGTCTCCCGCCAAGAAGGAACGGCGGCCCAAGCCGCTCGTTGAGCCAGCCGGGATGTGCTCGGTCGTGGGGCGCTCCCGAGGGCCTAATCAAACGCTCGCGCAGCCTATGCAGTCTCGGGTACGACGACCGAACCTGGATGGACTCCTTGAGGACCTCATGGAACCCGTCGCTCGGCAAGCCCGACGGCGGGCAGCGGAGGCGATCCGCGAAGCGTCATAGCCGAGTTCGAATCCCGATCACCGGGGATGGCGGGAAGACTCTCGAAATCTCCGTGGCCCCTGATCCGACAACTTCACGGGGAGCGATTTTGTCCTAACGGCGGTTAGCCTTCCAAACGACACAAACGACTCGCTGTACACAAAGTCCACAATCATGGTACGATGATTGCATGGATGTAGATTCTAACGCCCCTGAACTACTCAACGTGCGCGAGACAGCACGCCGGCTGGCGGTGCATGAGAACACGATTCGCAATTGGGCACGGGACGGGGTCTTGCCCACAGCTAAGGTGCCTGGCTCTCGGTTTCATCGCTTCGATGTGCGAGATGTCGAGCGATTGCGTAAGCAACGGGGCTCAACGGTGGGCTCGGTTGAGCAGGAACGACGCACGATTGGCCCCGAGCTGGTTGACGGTACGCAGTTGGCGCACTGGGGCGGCACCAGGGATGGACAGCATGGCTTTCCGGAACTCGTCCGTCGTCTTCTGGCGGCAACCGATGGTGTCACGAATATCTCGATCCGCTCCGGAGACGGCGTTTATGCTCCTGGCTGGGATGGTAGGGCTGACTCAGCTGGAGTTAAGTTCCTTCCACCGGGCTCTCTGCGGTTTGAGTTCGGGGTAACGGCCAACCCCAAGAAAAAGGCCGATGAAGACTACGAAAAGCGGCGCGATAATCCCGAAGGTGCAATACCGGGGGAGTCCACGTTTGTATTCGTGACCCCGAGGCGTTGGACCGGAGCTGACGCTTGGGCTGATCATCGGCGTGAGGAGAAAGTCTTCGCGGACGTTAGGGTGCTCGACGCCGACCACCTTGAGGGATGGCTTCAAGTAACACCCCTCGTGCATTACTGGATCTCTGAGCGTCTTGGACGCCGACCGCACGATGCCGAGACGCTGGAGCAGTGGTGGCTTAGGTTCCAGTCGAGCACCAATCCATCGTTGCCACCAGCGCTGTTCCTAGCGGGACGCGATGCTGAGCGGAGCAAGATCACGGAGTTCCTTGCTGGACCCGCAGGGGCTATCGCGGTCCAAGCTGATTGGCGTGACGAGGCTATTGCCTTTGTGTGCTCTGCGGTCGAGACCTCCGAGCAACGGGGAGAGATTCAGCCCGGTCTGCTCATTTCCTCAGCCGAGGTATGGGATCGCGCCGTCTCGAACCGTGGGCGAGTGACCCTGATACCCCTTTTCGAGCACCCTGATCTTGCAAGCGCGCAGGCAAACGGCCACCATGTCGTCCTACCACTCGGCCGAGACGAGATAGCAAGTGGAAGCAGGCTCACGTTGCCTCGACCACACCGCATAGGGGCAGCGGAGGCGCTCAAGGAGGCTGGTGTATCACCTGAGCAGACCTATGATCTAGCCGCGCTCGCGCGGCGAAGTATGCCGTCGCTAGTTCGGAAGCTGGCGCGAGATACCCGTCGGTCACGCCCGAAATGGGCTGAGCTACCAGCTGTCGCGATCTTCGCTCCCCTGATGCTTGTAGGCAGCTGGACTCCAATTGACCCAGATAAGGAGGTAGTGCATCGCGCCGTTGACGAGAACTACTCAGTGATCGAGAGAACCCTGCTTTCCTGGCGCAAAACTGATGATCCGCCCTTTGTGCAGTCGGGTGCTCAGTGGCACCTCGCGTCAAGCGAGGAGGCTTTCTTGATCCTCCGCGAGGAGCTTACCCATGCCGACCTCGCACGTTGGCATGAGATCGCAGTGGAGGTGCTCACTGAGCCGGACCCGGCACTCAATCTTTCCGCTGACGAGCGCCCAATGGCAGGTATCCGAGGGGTCGCTCGCCTGTTCTCGCCGGTTTTGAGACGTGGCATTGCCGAAGGTATAGCGATGGTCGGGTCGATTGAGCCTGAGACGGACCTCAGCGACGGCAACAGCGGAGCTGATCATGCCCGGTCGATTGTCCGTGCAATCGTTGGCCGGGCAAATAGTGACAAGACGGGTCAGCTGTGGCAATCGCTCACGGACGTCTTGCCGCTCTTGGCGGAGGCTGCACCCGAGGTATTTCTTGATGCTGTCCACGGAGACCTTGACGAAGAAATGCCCGTACTCGCAACGATGTTCCAGGACCAGGAGAGCTCGGTGTTCGGGAGTTCATCCCCACACAGCGGCTTGCTTTGGGCGCTCGAGACAATTAGCTGGTCCGAGGACTTCCTGCTCGATGCTACACGCGCCTTGGCTCGCCTCCAGGTCAGAGATCCCGGTGGCCGCATGGCAAATCGGCCACCAGCAAGCTTGCAGTCGATCCTCGTGCCCTGGATTCGACACACGACGGCGCCGCTCGAGGCAAAGGTCGCCGCTATCGAGTCGATCTGTCTCGAGACTCCCGACGTCGGTTGGGATCTAGTGCTTGGCTTGTGGCCGAGTCATGGCGGCTTCGCCATACCACCAGCATCACCACGCTACCGCGACTGGAGCCCGGAGAGTCGGAACGTGGCGATAGCAGAGTGGATCGAGTACATTGGCACTCTAGTCCGCCTAGCCGTCGGCCTCGCGGACGAGAACTCGGAGCGTTGGGCGCAACTCAGCGAGCATCTTGGGCCACTTCCCCCGGCAGATCGTGACTACGTCTTGGGCGCGCTCGAGGTCTTCGCCGATCCGAAGCGCCTGGACCCCGAACAGCGACTGATTCTCTGGGAGCGGATACACAACGAGATCGGTCGCCATCGGCAATTCCCGACCGCCGACTGGTCTCTGGATGACGTGGTACTTGCTCGTATGCAGGCCGTCGCTGATCGAATAGAGCCCAAAGACAGCCCGGAGCGCTTCGCATACCTGTTCGGCTGGCATCCTGATCTTCCCGACGTTGATATCAGCAACCACGAGGCATACGAAAAGAAGCTTCTCGAACTACGAAAGCATGCAGTTAGCCAAACGCTCGCGGCCTCCTCACTCACGGGGCTTAGTGATCTCACTGCGCGAAGTGCCGCGCCAGGACATCTCGGCTGGGTAGTCGGGATGGTGGCATCAGAAGACCTAGAGCCCGAGCTCCTTACCTGGCTCGACGCAGACGACTCTAACCGCCAGCAAGTGGCGGTTAGCTGGGCGGGCCAAAAACTGTCCAAGGAAGGCTTGCCGTGGCTACGGGAGGTGTTGGCCCGGCCGCAAATGGAGGCGCTGAACCGCCGGGTTCGGCTAGCCCTAAGTGCGCGGCCTACAAGCGAGGTGTGGGATGCCCTCGCTGAGATCGACCCGTTCTTGAGCGACGCTTATTGGGAGCAAATGCATCCGCCGATGGTGCCTCCAGTGGATGTGGCGCGAGCGGCCCGCGAACTTCTCTCCCATGACCGTCCGTGGACCGCGATCGACTTGTTGGCGGGGTCGCTACACCGATCTGCCGACGAGCCGACATCGCTGACAGCTGACGTGGTGCGCGAAAGTCTTGCAGCAGCCCTGTCTACGGACCCGAATCGTGCACGAGCGGGATCGCTTGGCTATGAGCTGGGAGTCCTCCTTGATTACCTAGAAAGAGAAGGAGCACCCGCGCAAGAGCTTGCTAGATACGAGTTCGCCTTCTTTCCCCTGCTCGACCATCACCGAGCACCACGGGCACTGTTCGATGCTCTTGCCGCCGACCCAAATGAGTTCGTCGATCTCGCTAGCCGCGTGTATCGTGGCAAGAACGAACCGGAAAGGAAACCTGATAAGCACGAGGTCGCTCTAGCCCATCATGCGTGGTGGGTAATAAGCCACTGGCGACAGCTTCCGGGGCACCACGAAGACGCCGTCAATGCAGAGCACCTCAAGAAATGGGTTCAGGACGCACGCCTAGGCTTCGCCGAGTCAGATCGCGCAGACATCGGCGACGAGCTTATCGGGCAGCTTCTGGCTGCAAGTCCAGCGGGATCTGATGGTATCTGGCCCGCTGAGTCCGTCCGGGAAATTATTGAGTCCACCGGTAGCCAGAACATCGAATCGGGCATCCATACCGGAGTCATAAATGACCGCGGTGTTACAACGCGCGGCGTGTTCGACGGCGGACAACAAGAGTGGGAGCTAGCTGCCCATTATCGGGAGCTATCAACGCAGACTGCTACAAACTGGAAGCGGACAAGCCGAGTGCTTCGCCGGCTCGCCGAGGACTACGAACGTCAGGCCCGCCGCAATGATGCCGAGGCAGCAGTCAGAGCAGACACCCAGTAGCCCAATAGCGGCGCGGCGCGCGACCGCGCACATCACACTGCTCCTACGTCGCACAAGCGGCATTGTCGCCCGTGATATATACCCCGTGGCCCTGGCACCTCTGTCGCTCGTCAAGTCGGCTAGGGCATCAATTCGTTGAAGTGGTGGGACTGCATCAGATGGACAGCGATCGCACTCGTCCCGTTGAATTTTGGATTCGGCCGCCCGCCACCCCACGCTTGATCCATCACGCCACAGCGAGGACACTCAAACGTGAACGCCTGGCGACCATTGTCGTCGGTCACCTCGATCAGGTGTGTTTCGTAATGCGCCCACTTCGCCGCGTCCTCGATTTGCTCGGAGCAGAAGAAGCAGCTATGGAGCTTGGGCCGACGGCTGAGAAGCGACACGCGCATTCCTCCAGGGTGTGGATCGGCATTCCAACGGCCAGAACGATACATGCGGCGTAACTCGGGTAGCATACCCCCGTGCTCAAGCTCCTCCGCAATGTCCAAAGGGCGTTCAAGCAGTGGCGCGCGCTGCCCGCAGCCGAGCGCGACCAGTACAAGCATCGCGTAGATCGCGTCCGATCCCTCGTAGCGGAGCTAGGCGGTCAGCAGGCGGTCGATTACGTCAACGGTGCCGGTGGCTCGCCAGAAGACAGCAAGGATGAGCGCCACATCCAGAGGCGCCAACGTGCTGACGTGATCGCCGATCTCCAGGCCGAGACGAGCAGCCTGCTGACGGCGCTCGCTATCCCGGCCGCGGGGCTCGCTAAGGACAGCGTTCCGAAAAGCGCCCGCATAGGAGCCAAACTCGCGGGCAAAGGACTTCGGAGAGCCGCACGGCGCTACAGTCGATAGCAGTGGCCTGACGCTCCGAAGCCTGCTAGGTGCACGGTCGCACATTCGGCGGTGGACGTCGTTCAGAGCTTTGGAGCAACGTACTTGCAGAAAGGCTCGAACTCTGGGTCGTTCCAAAAATGGGCGAGCACTTTCTCGCCTAGGCCCGCGTATGCGTCGTACAGCGTATTAGCTTCATACATCACGCCGCGCGAGCGACTTCCATCGTCTTGAGGGTGCTCGATAACCATCACGTATTGATCGGGCTCCGGGCGTGTGACGAAGATCAGTCTCGAATCGTCTCCCGGCGAAACTTGGGCTACACGGCGCTCTTGGTGAACCTCAAGAGGCGCGATGCTCGCGCTCTCCCGCGCAGGCGGTCGCCGCTCGGGAAGCCATGGCTCGTCAGGGTGAGCCTCTTGCCAGTACAAGTGATCGAACGAGTTGAGCATGACCCAGGGAACCTCCGCCTGTCGGCGGGCCTCAAGACCTCCAACGAACAAAGCATGGTAGGACGGATTGTCGAGATCATGGTGCATGATGTCGAGTGCAAACTCAGCTGCCCCGTATACGGCCCAGCCCCCGATAGGGGCGATGATCTCTGCTAGGGCGTCGATGTAGGGCTGCGGGTCAGCCCTGGCCTCGGACTCGAAGCGGACCGGGACGATCGGCTCCCAGCCGGGATCGAGAGGGCTCGGCTCCCCCGAGCTATGCGGAGCGATCCTATGCCTACCAGAGCGCTCCATGATCGACACAATGTCCACCGGCAACAGCGGGTGCTGCTTGCGACCGGTGGTGGCTGGCAATGCCGAGCCTGCGCGCAGTTTATCCAAGAATCCCATAGGCTGGACTCTACAGGCTATTCGGCATGGGCTGCAATCAGCAGCTCGATATGCTCAATCGACTCATTGGAGCATCTAGCAAGTTGCGAGGGAGGCCAGGATGATCTCAAAGTACATGAACCTTTTTCTCGATGCAGATATCACTGATCAACGCGACCAAACAAGCTACAGCCGCCGCCTCGATGCAGTCTTGGCTCAAGAAGGCATTACGATCGAGGACATCATCGGACTGGGCGAGAACGGTACCGGATCGACCTTCGATCTGTACGTTGTCCATCGACAAGCCATCACGCTTGCCAGCGAGCACGGCATGTTCTCGAAGCGGATCGAGGTACGACGTCTCTGTGACCTGGGATCTATAGCGAGGCTCAGGAGCACAGAAGAGGGCTACAAGGGCCGGGATCTCACGATCACAGCCCACGATGAGAGCGGCGCAGTGATCGCCAGGATTGCGTGGAGCATATCCGGACCGGATTGGGTTCAGCCCCTGGTTACGCAACAGCGCGAGCATCTTTTCTCCGTGGTCAGCGCGGCGATGGATCAACTCGCTGAGTCTCCAAGTCGCTCCTCATAGCGCATGTCGCACAACCGGTATTGGGCGCAGAAGGTAGATACCCGCGCTTCACGGACCATAAAGAGGAAAGGACCCTGGCAACGTTAGTGTCGCCAAGATCCTTTATTGAGCACCTATAGTTTTGTATAAGTGGTGAGTACAGCGAACTCTCGTGGCAGCCGGTCCGACCTTCTAGACCGTCCGACCAGCCGACGGATTGTCAAGCTCAGGTGTTGTGTCTTTTGCTAGTCCCAGTTTTTTCAGAATCTTGTTGTTTGCGACGATACGATGTGCGAGGACTCGGTCGAAACGCTCTGCCACCTCTGGGCTGATGTCGGTCGCATCCCAAACAACCGCTTCACGCTCATTCAGCCGGTGAACGATCTTGCCGTGCTTTTGATTTGATTTCGCCGCCATGGATGTCAACCCCCCGAGGGACGATAGTGTACCATTGTATCAAGCCTATCATGTGCCCCTGCTGCGTGCAACCTCATGCCTTGCTGCCTTCCAGTAGAAAGGCTGCGATAGCCTTTCTAACGGTGCCGTTGAACTCCGCCGCAACGTCCGCTGGCATACTTGTCAAGATGGTGTGTGCCTCGCTCCTCATAGACGTAATGGTGAGACAGCCCACAGGCAGAGTGCCGTCGCCGTCGGGATTTACTTGGAGCGGCAAGCCGACGATATAACCCCACCGACTCGGGCTCGCGGTAGGTTTGCCGACGACCTGTTTTCCGTGGCACATGGCGCTCACGGCCAACCACTTGCTTCCCGCATCGAGCGGCACAGGCATAATCGTGTCAGGGTCGTATTGCAGTCGGTCCGTCGAGCTCCAGCAGGTCAGTCGCGTGCCATCGCTACTCAGGAGCCACAACGACATAGCCAGCTTGTCATCTTCGATATTGACGCCGCCTTCTGCGACTGCCTTGAGGGCCGCACCGAGTGTGCCGCGAAGTACCTCGCTCATGGCCGCCTGACCATCCCGGAATTTCCTTGGGCTGTGTGGTGCGATGATCCGGCGCTCGACAGCTTTGAGCCATCGCGCACAGCGCTGGTCTAGTGAGCGGTAGTTCTGAACACTGACTTGGCGACAGTATGCGATCTCGTGAAGCACATACGCGACATCTGCGAAGTGATCAAGGAAGGTGGCTTTGACGCCCTTTGCCTTCCATCTCGCCGCGGTCGCCATCTCGTGAGCTGCCTGTATGTTGGCATTATTGGACCGTTCACTTTGTCGGACGATCAACGCGGCGTGATGCTGGCCTGGCGCCGAGTAATAGTCCAGATAGCGCAGAATGTTGCTATCGGTCATGCTCATGCCGATAAAGATGCAGTCACCCTCCATCATTTTCTCGCCTATATAGCTCTCTTGCCAAGAGCTGCCGCGCTGAAGTTGATGGTACTGTTCGAGAGTCAGGATGGTCTCGCCCTGCTGGCGTGTTCGTCCGTAGAAGCCATGCAGATGCCTGACCTTGATATGTGCGCCTTTAGGCGGGCGGCGGCTTTTTGGGCCTGTATAAGGGAAGATAGGTACTTTGATCTCGTCGCGATGCTCGAGTGCGATCTCTAGAAGGTCGTCGTAGTTTGTTGTAGCGATGTCGAGGTGTCGTTCGAAGATCGCGCTCATATACGCGACCTGACGGGAAATCGGACCCGGTTGATAGGCCCCCGCGCCCCCTTCACCGTAGAGCAGTTCAGGCAGCCACTTTTTGACTGGCTCTTTGATTAGGGTCTTGGCGGTCGCCATTGCGCCAAGAAGCGAGTCACGCCTAATCGTATCGGCTGCCCACCTCGCCGTCTCATCCGTGCTGAGGGGTAGTTTCGCGTCGGCGGCGGCTCGAAGAAGCGCCGCCTCAACGAGATCCTCCCACGAGGGGAGGCGGCTCTCCACCGAGGCTCCCGCGCCGACGAGAGCAACTAGCGCGTTCGATCTCGCAAAGTCTCGGACGAGCGTACGCAGCGCCGCCTGTTTGAAGATAGCGAAGCTCATTGATTGCTCAGATTGCCGCGACGACATCGATCCGAGCCGACACCGAAGGGATGGCGCGCCACCGCGCCTGGCCCGGATTCCGCTATTCGCACCTGTTCTCCCCCTCGCACAAGGCGCGCGCAGCCTATCAGGCATCGTGATGCTGTGCGTTCGGGCGCCCATGTGAAGTTGGTAGCAGGTTATATCGCGCGACGGTGTCGGCTTGCCCGCATCCTCGAGCAATCGCGTATCGCGATCGCCGGATTCGCCGGTCGAGCACAGCGGATTTGGGCCTTGCCGAGATCTGAGACTTGAGATGAGCCAGTCCGAAACAGGCCGACTATTGACGGCGTTTGTTTCTTTCAGTGGCGCCCATCATCATCCGGGACGGCTCGAGAACGAGGTGTGTCGCACAAGTGCCGTTGTGCGGACGTGCCATCAAAACGGGAAGTCGCTGTCCCATCCGCGTACGTGGCGGCGTCCACGCTGGCGGTAGGGTGGGTCGTCGCTGTCTGGTTGGGAGTCGTCTGGCTCGGGCCACTCGCGCAGGCAGTGGATGGCTGATGCGAGCAGCCGGCCCGCTTGGTGCAGGCGTTCGCTGAGTGCGTACCAGGTAGCTGAGTCGGTCTCGTGGTCGGCTTCAAGCAGATTGATGGCCTCGTCCAGTGCGCCGCGCAGATCTCCGCGGAATCCGGCGATCCGCTGGCTGGCGGCGAGCTGCGCCTCGCGCCAGTGCTGGTGTTGCGGGGACTCCGGCAGCTCGCCGAGCTTGTCGTCGCGTCGGAGCGCTTCCAGTCGTTGTTGGCCTGTGTCTGTGAGGAGCCAACGGTCTTTGCTGCGTCGACGGAGCGTCTCAATCAGGCCAGCGGTCTGTAGGGCTTGCAGTTTTGGGCGCAGGATGCGGGTGGTGCCTCCATGGTGAGGAAGGCCGAGGTGTCGCTTGATCTGGGCGAGTGTCTCGCCGAGATCGTCGGGTGGCGCTCCTCGGTGGCGCTCGGCCCGCTCAATCGCGGCCAGCAACAGGTCGTCGGAGATCGGCGCGTCGGGGATACGCTCTTTCTTGGGCATGGGGAGTCACCGGCTCCTTCGTGTCCGGGCCTCGGCGCGGTCATCACCCGTGCCGGGGCCGCTTGGGCTTATGGGCCGGGCAGGCTAGGGCTGAGGCCCTGAGACGGTCAAGGTGTGGAGCGGGCCACACAGAGCGCGAGCGCTCAGCGTCGTGCTATGGCGGGGGCGTCGAGCGCTCTGGCTCCGCTGGCCTCGATCTGCTCGGCACACGCCAGTAGCTCGGAGGCGGATAGGCCAAGCCCAGCGGCCAGGCGGCGCAGGCTGGCGTAGCTGGGGTTGCGCTTGCCGGTCTCGACGTTTGAGATCCAGCGCTGGTGCAGGCCGGTGTCGTTGGCGAGCGTCTCCTGGGTGATCCCGAGCTTCCCACGGCGGCTCTTGACGGCGAGGCCGAGAGCGAGCTGGAAGGCCGGGGAGGCGGACATAGACCCAGCCTTCTCGCCCACCAGCCCCTGAGCAATGACATTCCAGTAGACCTCTTGTTGACATTCCGGCAGGGTCGCCTCATATGACATTCCAGTAGAGCACAGATGCGGGCATGGCGTTGACCCCCCACGGCGTCGGCGTGCCCCGCGTATTCCTGCGAGATCGTGAAGGAGTCGACGCGCTTTGACCAAGTCCCACAAGAAGGCCAGCAGCACGATCCAGCTCACCAGCACCCTGCCAGCAGACCAACTCGCGGGCATCTGTAAGGACGCTGCCGATCAGCTCAAGATACGGCTCGATGACGCCCAGCCAGGGCGGCTCCTCTTTAGCATCCGTGGGGCCGTAGCGCCAACCAAGCTCCAGCTCATGACCTTTGAGGTTTGCCTCTCAAGCAGCGATGGCAGGCAGGTCATGGCCTCCCGCATTCTGACGTATAAGACTACGCAGCAGAGCTATCTATTCATCCCGGTCGGACCAAGGCGCATGGTGGGACTCTCGGCCTATGAGAAGTTCATGCAGCGCTTTGCTGAGCTCGCCCGGCAGGCCGACCCGGCCGCGAATATCGCGATCACGGAGTGACGATGGGGATAGCCGTCGTCATCGTGGTCTTCTGTCTCTCCCTCTGGGGGATATGGCATCTCTATGCCAGCGAGTCTCCTCCGGTAGACGAGGCGAACCCACCCGACCTCACCAACTTCGCCCGACCCACAGACCCCAAGAGCGAGCAGTCTGAGTCGAGCAGCCAACGATCGGGGCGGGCATGAGGCGCACATATCTCGCCCTGGCGCTCTGCGTGGTTGCTGTCGCCGGCTGCGGCTCAGCCGAAACCCACGTTACGATTACCGAATCGGCGGCCGCTCCCAGCAGCACTCGCTCAGCGTCGACGCAAACAACAAGCACACCGGCACCTTCGCCGTCTTACCGCGTTGTTCACTTCAGCGTCACGACGCAAAGCCCGGCTGGCTCATGGCCGTTCACGGCTCAGCTTGCCAGCATCGGCCTGACTCCGAGCGGTACGCCGGTGAGTCCTCCAGCTCCTCCGTCGTACACCTACCTGCTCGTGCAGGTAAACATCACCAGCCTTACGACTGACCGGCCGGTGCAGCCCCCCGGCGTCTCTGTGCGCTGTCATGCTCCCGGCGACCGCTCCTGGCAGTTGAATGGCACCCAGGAAGGCTATGACGAAGGCTCCGAACCTCCCAGCCCTAGCGGCTACAACGTGCCCATGAACGACGGGCGGCCCCATCTCTGGGATGTCGAGTGGCGCGTACCCGCAGGGATCGGCACGGCCGACGTCAAGTGCGTGCTGCTACCCGAAAAAGGAACCTTGAAGCTGAATTAGAACTTCCTGGACGTGAAACGCCCCCGACACGCGGGGGCGTTGTCGGGGGCGTGAGCGTCTTCGGCCCACCATCAAGCCTGATTCTGGAGCTAGTCGGCGGAAGGTGCGGGCTGCTCATCCGCGTCAGCGGCCCAGGTAACGCGCACACGCTGTTTATAGCTCTGCGCCTCGCGAATGACTCTAGTCCACTCGCCATCAGAGAAATACGACAGTAGCTGTTTAGCGGCAGGACGGTCGGAATCCGAGAGCGACCCATCATCCGCCGAGTAGCGCGCGATGGCCGCCGCGCATAGATTGATCTCATTCCATGAGAGTGAGGACGAGAACCCACCGAGTCGTTCACGTAGACCAACCAAACCTCGCTGGACACGAGGGTTGCCTTTCGCGTATCTCTCGGCGCTTTCAACGGTGTCTTCGAGGAAATCAGGCTCTCTTGTCATGGGTGTAGGTGAAGTTCGTGTGGGAGTGTGAGGGTTATGGGTCCGCAGGTGAGTAGGACGAGCGCGAGGGCGGCGTTG
>CZKG01000052.1_pt1 | contig 25513 bp, 24 predicted proteins | sample 1122071 | NCBI WGS metagenome assembly CZKG01 (sample SAMEA3539301, study PRJEB10725) | soil metagenome | biome: tundra; feature: field; material: soil | place: USA | collected 2010-05 | depth 0.15 m | reverse complement strand
GCCCCTGCTACAAGCCTTCACCCCGTAAACGATGTGCTTGCGGTGATCCCTCACCCCAAACGGTCAACGATGTCCTTGCGGCTGTGACCTAGCGAGCCGTGGACACTGCGCGGTGCTGCGTCCTCGGTCGCTCGCGTGCAAAGCACGCCACGCTCCCTGCGTCCTTGCCCCGCTTGGTCCACGACCCGCTAGGTGGGTAGGAGGGGACAGCGTCAGCCACAGACTGCGACGGTCATCATGTGAGGGGATGACTGGCCGCTAGCCACGCGGCATGAGGCGCTGACCGAACTGGGGAGAGGGCGTTCAGCGCCGTCGCTTGGCGGATCGTGGACAGGGCACGGATGCCCTGCTCCTCGGTCGTTGCAACCCGCCGGATACCCTGTGCCGATGATGCGCTACCACCTGACGACGTTCGGCTGTCAGATGAACGAGCACGACTCGGAGCGGATGAAGGGGATGCTCGAGTCCCTCGGCTACGGCGAGGCTGCGGAGCGCAGCGAGGCGGACCTGATCCTCTTCAACACATGCTCGATCCGCGAGACGGCGGACAGTCGCTTCATCGCCCACCTGGGAGAGGCCAAACGACTGAAGGGCGAGAACCCGGAGCGCGTGATCGGCGTGGGTGGGTGCTGGGCGCAGTCGCTCAAGGACGAGGTCTTCGAGCGCTTCCCCTTCGTGGACGTGGCGTTTGGGCCGGGCCAGGTCCACAAGCTGGCGGAGTTCCTGACGAGCGACTCGCTGACGGCGCAGGGCTACTTCGAGTTCGAGGGCTTCACCGGGCATCTCCCTGCGCGGCGCGAGCGCCCGTTCCAGGGCTGGCTGCAGATCAGCGTGGGCTGCAACTGCGCGTGCTCCTACTGCATCGTGCCCTCCACGCGCGGGCGGGAGGTGAGCCGTCGGCTGCGGGAGCTCGTGGGGGAGGTAGAGACGATGGCCGCGGAGGGCGTGCGCGAGGTGACACTGCTGGGGCAGAACGTGAACTCCTACGGTCGCGACCTGCGCGAGCGCGCGAGCTTTGCTGAGCTCCTGAGGCTCCTGGATGGGATCGAGGGGATCGATCGCATCCGCTACACGAGCCCGCACCCGAAGGACATGCGCGAGGACGTGATCCGCGCGCATGCGGAGCTGGAGAGCGTGTGCGAGCACATCCACCTGCCGCTGCAGTCGGGCTCCAGCAGGATCCTGAAGGCGATGCGCCGCACGTATGACCGCGCCCGCTACATGGACCGCGTGGCGCTGATCCGCGAGCACGTGCCCGATGCGGCGCTGAGCACGGACATCATCGTGGGCTTCCCGGGGGAGACCGAGGCGGACTTCGCCGAGACGCTGGAGGTGGTGGCGGAGGTGGGCTATGACAGCGCGTTCACGTTCATCTTCTCGCCGCGGCGGGGCACCGAGGCGGCTGAGATAACCGAGGGCGTGGTTCCGCACCCGGTCAAGGTCGAGCGGATGGAGCGCTTGGTGGAGCTGGTCCAGCGCGGGGCGCGCGAGCGGGCGCAGCGCTTCGTGGGCCGCACGGTGGAGGTGCTCGTGGAAGGGGCCTCGCGTACGGACCCAGAGCGCCAGCGTGGGCGCACGCGCCACAACAAGGTCGTGAACTTCGCCGGGCTGGCCCAGCCGGGCGAGATGGCAGACGTGGAGATCATGAAGGCGACCAGCCAGACGCTTCTGGGCGAGGAGCGGTTGCTGGCCAGGGCGGTGAGCTGAGCCGATGCGGATGCGCGCGGCGGTGCTGGAGGAGTTCGCCAAGCCGCTGGTGGTGCAGGAGGTGGAGCTGGCGGATCCCGGGCCGGGGGAGGTGCTCGTTCGGCTGGTGGCCTGCGGCGTGTGCCACACCGACATGTACACGGCTTCAGGGGTGGACCCCTCGGGCTATGCGCCGACGGTGCTCGGGCACGAGGGCGCGGGCGTGGTGGAGCGCTGCGGGGAAGGCGTGAGGCTGGTCGGCGAGGGCGATCACGTGGTGACGCTGTTCTCGCCCCAATGCGGGGAGTGCGTTCACTGCGTGAGCCCGCTGACCAACCTGTGCCTGGCGATCCGCGAGCAGCAGAACCTGGGCTACCTGCCGGATGGGACCACGCGTCTGTCGCGGGGCGGGGAGCCGGTGCGCCACTTCATGGGCACCTCCACGTTCGCCGAGTACACGGTGATGCCTGAGATCGCGCTGGCAAGGATCGACCGGGAGGCACCGCTGGATCGCGCGTGCCTGTTCGCGTGCGGCCTCTCGACGGGCCTGGGGGCGGCGATGAAGACGGCGGCGGTGCGCGAGGGCTCGACGTGCGTGGTGTTCGGCGCGGGCATGGTCGGCCTCGGCGCGGTGGCGGGGGCGCGCCTGCGGGGCGCCGAGCGAATCGTGTGCGTGGACATGTCGGGCGAGCGCCTGGAGCTCGCGCGCGGCCAGGGCGCCACCGAGACGATGATCGGCGGCGAGGACGCGGTGCAGCGGATCCTCGAGATGACGGATGGCTTCGGCGCTGACTACACCTTCGAGGCGACCGGCAACGTGGCTGTGATGCGCCAGGCGGTGGAGGCGGCGCGCATGGGCTGGGGCCTGTGCACGGTCTGCGGGGTGGCGGGCCGCGGAGAGATGCTCGAGGTGATTCCGCGCCTGCTGATCACCGGCAGGCGCGTATGCGGCTCCTCCTTCGGTGGGCTGAAGGGCCGCGAGGACGTCCCGGCGCTGGTGAGCCGCTACCTGGAGGGCCAGATCGACGTCGATCCATTCATCTCGCATCGCATCTCTCTCGATGAGGTCAACCGCGGCTTCGAGCTGATGGAGGCCCAGGACGGGATCCGCAGCGTGATCGAGCTGTGAGGCCTCCGGCCCAGCCTCAGGCGGCGGCCGGGACGCTCTCGGTACCGCCCGCGAGGCAGACACGGTTGCGTCCTTCGCGCTTGGCACGATAGAGCGCGGCGTCGGCCTCGGCGAAGACCTCGGTGTAGTCGAAGCGCTCGTCGTGCGCGGAGGCGGCTACGCCGATGCTCAACGTGACGAGCACGCCTCCGGCCAGCTCATCGGCGCTTACGCCCTCGCGCAGCCGGTGTGCGAGATCGGCGGCGCTCTCCAGATCGGCGCCGGGGACCAGGATCAGGAACTCCTCGCCGCCGAGGCGGTAGGCGAGGTCGAAGGCGCGCAGGTGCTTGCGCAGCAGATAGGCGACTTCTCTGAGCACGACGTCGCCGACGGTGTGCCCGCGCGTGTCGTTGACGTTCTTGAAGTGGTCGAGATCGGCCACGATCACGCCGACGGGCTCGCCTGTGATCTCAGACTGCTGGCCGAGCTCATGAACGCGAGCGCTGAGCGCCTTGCGGTTGAGCATCCCCGTGAGCGGATCGATCACGGCGTCGCTGCGGTGCTGGATGTCTGAGCGCATCAGCGGCGTCGAGAGCAGGGCCACGGACAGGACCACCGCCAATGGCGCCACGACGAGCTCGGGGCTCGACACCACGGCGCTCGCGTCGAAGCCGAAGGCGACGGCGAGCATCAGCGCGCAGGCGATCGCCACGCCGGCCACGACGCCGCGCACCCCAAAGCGCGAGCTGAGCGTCATCACGGGGATGGCGAGCCACGACAGCGCCACCACGCGCGGTCCGCCCTCGAGCGACACCGCGCCCGCGATCGTCAGCTCACTGCCGACCCAGGCTGCGAACATGACGTTCTCGGGTCGGGCGACTTTGGGCATCAGCCCGTCGGCGAGGCCGAAGAAGAGGCCGGCGGGGATCAGGAACAGCAGCGGCCACCATCCGAGCGAGGGTGCAAGGCCGACGATCGCGATCGCGAGGATCAGCAGCGTGCCCTGCCGATACGGCCGCACGCGCTCCTCCATGTCGAGCATGCGTTCACGGTCGAACTCGTCGCGGCAGAGCCAGGAAGCCTTGGACGGCGTGTGCTCGGCGGGGACCGGACGATCTGCGCGCATGAGTACCCATTCGCTCGGCCGTCGGGGCACCTTCGATTACACGCCGGCTGGGAGCTGGACAGACGTTGATCGCAGGGCAACACAGGGGTTTTCCGCTGTTTGCGGGAGTGGACGGCGGTCACTCCGCTGCCGCGTATGCGAACATATGTTCGTGCGTTGGGGCAACCTCACGATCGACGGCAGCGAGCAGCGCCAGCTGCCGGGGTATCGGGATGCGGCGAACGTGCGTCGATTCACGGCTCCCGAGGCGCTCGACATGCGCTTCTACGAGGTGCGCGCCAAGTCGGCGCTCAATCGGGTGCCGGAAGCGTCGCGCATGCCCTTTCGCTGGACTGTCAACCCCTACAGGGGTTGCAGTCATGCCTGCACCTACTGCTACGCCCGCCCCACCCACAGGTACCTGGACTTCGACGCGGGCCGGGACTTCGAGCGCGAGATCGTGGTCAAGGTCAACGCGCCGGAGGTGCTGCGCAGCGAGCTGGCGCGCCCGTCGTGGAAGGGCGAGCACGTGGCGCTGGGGACCAATACGGACCCCTACCAGTGGGTGGAGGGTCGCTACCGCCTCACCCAGGGAATCCTGGAGGCGCTGCGCGACGCGGCCAACCCTTGCTCGGTGCTGACGAAGTCGCCGCTGCTGCTGCGCGATCTGCCGGTGATGCTCGAGATCGCACGACGGGCGAGCTTCAGCGCGTGCCTGTCGATCCCGACGCTCGAGGAGAAGGCGTGGCGGGCCACCGAGCCACACACCCCGAGCCCGCGGGCGCGGCTCGAGGCGGTGGCGGAGCTCAACCGCGCCGGCATACCCACGGGCGTCCTGATCGCGCCGCTGATGCCGGGGATCAACGACTCGCCCGAGCAGGTGGAGGAGCTGCTCGAGCTGGCCACCGAGGCCGGGGCCACCAGCATCGGCGGGGTTGCTCTGCACCTGCGCGGCGAGGTGCGCCAGGTGTTCATGGGTTGGCTTCGCTCGCAGCGCCCGGACCTGGTGAACCGCTACGAGGAGCTCTACCGCCGCGGGGCGTACACGCCGAAGGAGGAACGCGCGAGGCTCGCGCGGATGGTGCGCCGCGACGGCGAGAGACCCGGGGGCTTTCGCTCGATGGGGGACCGGCAGGCGCGCGAAGTACAGCCAAGAGCGACGAGCCCGGTCTCGTCGGTGGCCGGGCGCACACCCTTGCCGCTGCAGCAGGTGCTCTTCTAGCCTGGTCCGCGCCGCGCCGCGCTGCTTCGCGCTGCGTGGGCGCGGGTCGCCTTGGCTCAGCGCTTGCTGTTGTTGGCGATGGCCAGCTCGCCGGCGATCTTGTCCCCGCCGAGCTTGCGGGTGACGGTGGCGGACAGCTCGGGGGCGAGCCCAGCGAAGGCTGAGCCGAGGCGCAGGGCCAGCGGCGCCACGTCGACCTCGCCACGGTTGTGCTCGATCGCGCTGATGGTCGCGCGGGCGACGTCCTCGGGCGAGCGCGTGCGGACGCCTGGCGGCAGCTTGACGCCGGCGTCGGCGAACATGCCGGCGTCGCTGATGAAGCCTGGGAAGATCGCGGAGACCTCGACGCCATGGGGGCGCATGTCGGCGCGCAGGGCTGTGGCGAAACCCCTGAGGCCGAACTTGGTTGCGTTGTAGATGGAGGTCTGTGGCGTTGCGGCCTTGCCGTTGAGCGAGGACATGAAGCAGAGATGGCCGCTGCGGCGGGCGATCATGGAAGGCGAGAGAGCGTGGGCGAGGGCGATGGGGGCGCGCAGGTTGACGGCGAGGGCGCGATCGATCTCCTCCATGGAGAACGTGTCCAGGGTGCCGGTGGCGGGTAGGGCGGCATTGGCCACGAGAATGTCCACTGTGCCGGCCTCGGCGACGAGACGGTCGAGCTCCTCGGCGCTGGCGAGGTCCACGGAGAGGGCGCGCGCGCCGAGCTCGGCGGCGAGCGGCTCGAGCACCTCGCTGCGCCGGCCGGTGAGGATCAGCGTGGCGCCGCGTGCTCGCAGAGCGCGGGCGATGGCGTGCCCGATACCGCCGGTGGCGCCGGTGAGCAGCACGGTGGAGCCGGAGATCTGCACGAGCTGTGACCCTACCCGCATGCGGATCATCGCGCTGTTCGGCCCGACGGGCGTTGGCAAGACCGCCGTGGCGGTGGCCCTCGCCGGGCAGCTGCGCGAGCGGGGGGAGGACCCGGTGGCGGTGTCGGCGGACGCGCTGCAGGTGTACGAGGGCCTGGAGACGCTGACGGGCGTGGCCTCGCCGGCGGAGCGATCGCTGCTGGAGCATCGCCTGGTGTCGTTCGTGCCGGTGGACGCCAGGTTCAGCGTGGGCGAGTACTCGCAGCTGGCCCACGCGGAGATCGACTCTCTGCTGGAGCAGGGCCGGCGGCCGATCGTGGTGGGTGGAACGGGGCTGTATCTGCGTGCGGCGCTGTGCGAGCTCGACCTGCGACCGCCGCCACCGGAGGGCGTGCGGGCGCGCTGGCTGGGGGCGCTGGAACGTGAGGGGGCGCCGGCGCTGCACGCCCTCCTGGCCGAGCGGGCGGGGTGGGCCGCGGCGGAGATCGACCCGAACGACCGCCAGCGGGTCGTGCGTGCGCTCGAGCTCCTGGACCTGGGCGAGCTGCAGGCGCCGGAGGGCCCGTCGCAGCTGTGGAGCGAGGAGCTGCGCCATCCGACGCTGCTGGCCGGCCTGACGATGGAGCGCGAGGCTCTCTACGCGGCGATCGACGCGCGCGTGGATGCGATGATCGCGGCGGACGCGGTCGAGGAGGTGCGCCGAGCGCATGCGGCGGGCGCCTCGCTGACGGCGCGCAAGGCGCTCGGGTTCGAGGAGCTCTTGGCGGGGGATGCGGAGCGGATGAAGCAGCGCACGCGTAACTACGCCAAGCGCCAGCTGACATGGATGCGCAAGCTGGCGGGAGTCCGCACGATCGACGTGACGGGACGCGACCCGGCGCTCGTGGCGCGCGAGATCCTAGACTCCGGCGCCTGATGGGAACGATGAGATTCGAGAAGTGGCAGGCGCTGGGCAACGACTACCTGATCCTGGAGCGCGACGAGCTCCCGTTCGAGCTGACGCCGACACGCGTCCGCAAGCTCTGCGAGAGCCACTTCGGGCTGTTCGCGGACGGTGTGCTGCTGCTCTCCCAGCCGGCCGACCCGGCGCATGTGGCGGACCTGCGCATCTTCAACCCGGATGGCTCGGAGGCGGAGCTCTCGGGCAACGGTGCGCGCGAGGCGATCCTGTACCTGCGCAGCCGCGGCTGGACGGAGCAGGACAGCTTCGCGATCAACACGGCCGCCGGGGAGATCAGGCCCACGATCACGGGGCCGGACACGTGCAGGGTGGACATGGGCCGCGCGAGCCTCACATCGAGCGACTTTCCGGGTGGCCTCAAGGACGGCCTGGGGTCGGTCGCGACCGAGCATCACCTGTGGCCGTTTCGCCATGTGTCGATCGGCAATCCTCAGTGTGCGATCGAGGTGGGCTCGCTGAGAGAGCTGATGGAACTGGACCTGCCGGCGATCGGTCCGCATATCGAAGGCGACGGGCAGTTCCCCAACCGCACGAACGTCTCCTGGTACACGGAGCTGGAGGCGGGGGAGGAGGCTTCGGCGCACTCGCCGGCGAGCATCCGCGCGCGCATCTTCGAGCGCGGGGTGGGGGAGACGCTGTCCTCGGGCACGGGCGCGACGGGGGCGGCGGTGGCCTACGTGGTGACGCGCGGCCTGCACCGGGTTGCGGGGGCGCACGTGAAGGTGGAGCTGGACGGAGGCGAGCTGGAGGTGGAGGTGGGGGAGGATCTGCGGGTGAACCTGACAGGCTGGGCGCGGCCGGTGTTCGAGGGCCGGATCAGCGAGGACTTCGAAAAGGAGCTGCATGAGACCGAGTAAGCGCCTGGAGCGCATCCCGCCGTACGCGTTCGCCCGCCTGGAGCGGACGATCGAAGAGAAGCGGGCAGCGGGGGTGGACGTGATCAGCCTCGGGATCGGCGACCCGGACCGCCCGACGCCGGCGCTGGTGGTGGAGGCGATGCAGGAGGCGGTCACCGAGCCCGAGACCCACCGCTACCCCTCGAACCGCGGCCGCGAGGACTTCCGGGGAGCGGTCAGCGACTTCTACGAGCGCCGCTTCGACGTGGACCTGGACAAGGAGCGCGAGGTCATCCCGGCGATCGGGGCGAAGGAGGCGATCTTCAACCTCAACCTGGCTTTCCTGGACCCGGGGGACTACGCGCTGGCGGCAGACCCGGGCTACCCGGTGTACACGGGCGGGCCGTGGCTGGCGGGCGGGGAGCCGGTGCTGATGGCGCTCGAGCCCGAGCGCGGCTTCACCCCGGACCTGGAGGCGATCGACGAGGAGGTCCTCGGCCGCACGAAGCTGATGTACCTCAACTACCCCAACAACCCGACGGGAGCGGTCGTGCCGGAGGGCTTCTTCGAGCGGGTGGTGGAGTTCGCGCGCGAGCACGAGATCCTGGTGGTGCACGACAACGCCTATTCGGAGATCACCTTCGACGGCTACCGGGCGCCGTCGTTCCTGGCGACGCCGGGCGCGAAGGAGGTGGGGATCGAGGTGTTCTCGCTGTCGAAGGGCTACAACATGACGGGCTGGCGCTGCGCGGTGGTAGTGGGAAACGCGGAGGCGGTGCAGACCTACTGGCGGTTGAAGACAAACATCGACTCGGGGCTGTTCGAGGCGGTGCAGCTGGCTGGGATCGCGGCGCTCTCGCCGGAGGCGGACGCGGAGGTGGCCTCGATGAACGAGCTGTACCTGCGCCGGCGCGATCTGGTGTGCGAGGGGCTGCGCTCGATCGGCGTGGACGTGACGCCGCCGCGCAGCACGATCTACGTGTGGGCGCCCGTGCCGGAGGGCTTCGGCAGCTCGGAGGAGTACTGCGAGCACGTGATCGAGCGCACCGGCGTGGTGCTCACCCCGGGCGCGGTCTACGGTCCCGCGGGCGAGGGCTGGTTTCGCATCTCGCTGACGACCCCGGACGATCGCCTGCTGGAGGCCGTGACACGGCTGGGCACGCTCGCGGGTTGACATTTGGGGAGACAAGATCGCGCCGTGCCCCCACAGCCGCAGCGGCACCGGTCACTTCACATGTTGGTGCTGCGAGACCTCCTAGACTGATGGGTGGATGGATTCACGCCGCAACGGGCGCGCGGAGCGCGCCTCCCACCAGCCTCCTGGGACCCGCAACGGGACGGAGTCGACCGCCCGAGCGGCCCAGCGCGCCTTCTGCATAGCGGCCCTGCCCGAGGGCGAGGGCCTGGCCGAGCTGGGCGAGCTGCTGCGCACGGCGGGCGTGGCGGTGGCGGGCGAGATGATCCAGCACCGCGAGGCGCCCCACCCCAACACCTACCTCGGCCCTGGCAAGGTGGCCGAGGCGAAGGCTGCCGCGAAGGCCTGCGACGCGAACCTGATCGCCTGCGACGATGAGCTGAGCGCCCGCCAGGAGCGAAACCTGGAGGAGGCGCTGGGCCTGCCGGTGGTGGACCGCACGACGGTGATCCTCGACATCTTCGCCTCCCATGCGGGCAGCGCGGAGGGCAAGCTCCAGGTGGAGCTGGCGCAGCTGGAGTACAACCTGGCGCGCATGCGCGGCCTGTGGAGCCACCTCGAGCGCCTCGGCGGCGGGATCGGCACGAGGGGTCCGGGGGAGACACAGATAGAGACCGACCGACGGCTGGCCCGCGACCGGATCGCGGCGCTGCGCCGCCGCCTGGAGCACGTGAAGGGCACCCGCGCGGTGCAGCGCGCCGAGCGCGAGCGGGCGGCGCTGCCGACGATCGCCCTGGTGGGCTACACGAACGCGGGCAAGTCGACGATCCTGAACGCGCTGACGGGCTCGGAGGTGGGAGTGCGGGACCGCCTCTTCCACACCCTGGACCCGTCCACGCGCACGCTGCGCCTGGACGGGCGCCCCTACCTGCTGACGGACACGGTGGGCTTCATCTCAAAGCTCCCCCACCAGCTGGTGGACGCCTTCGGGGCGACGCTCGAGGAGACGCGCCGGGCGGAGCTGCTCGCGCACGTGCTCGACGCCTCGGCGCCTGACGCCCAGCTGGAGCTGATGAAACATTCGGTGGAGCAGACACTGGAGGAGATCGGCGCGGGCGATCGCCCGCGCCTGCTGGTGCTCAACAAGGTGGACCTGCTCGACGAGGAGGCCCGTGACGAGCTGCGCCTGCACCACCCGGAGGCGGTGCTGGTCAGCGGCGAGAGCGGAGAGGGCCTCGAGGAGCTGGGCAGGCGGATCGAGCGCGAGCTGCGTCACACGCTGCGTCGTGTGGAGCTGCTCGTGCCCTACGCGGACGGCGGCAGCCTGGCGGAGCTGCACGAGCTGGCGGGCCAGGTCACGCGCGAGGACACCGCGGAGGGCGTGCGCGTGCGCGCGCTCGTCCCGATCCGCCTGGCGGAGCGCTTCGCGCGCTTCGCCGTCGCTTCCTGAGCGGCGCTACAGCCGCCTCGACAGCCAGCCCTCAGCGGTCGTCGCCGCTGCCCGACAGGACGCCCCTCCGCTGGCGCGAGAGCAGCTTGTCGAGGTTGGCCTGGGCGATGTCCTCGAGCTCGAGGTCGAGCTCGCTGGCCAGCTGGGCGACGTACCAGAGCACGTCGCCCAGCTCCTTTGACATGGCGGCGCGGCGCTCGGGGGACACCTCGCCGCCGTCGTCGCGGATCGCCTTCTTGGCGTGCTCGGCCACCTCGCCAGCCTCGCCGGCAAGTCCCAGGGCCGGGTAGGCGAGCCACGCCTCGCGCGGGTACTCGGCGGTGCGCCGCGAGAGGCGCTGGTACTCGGAGAGATCCATCGGGCGATCGTATGAGACGGCTCCGCACGGGGCGGGGGACCGGCCGGAGTTTGCGGGAATCGATTTCGCCGTATCTTTGGCTCTCCGATGTTGGGGGATGCGCTCAGAGCGCTGCGGCGCTTGCGGCACGCGGGTGCCCTGCTGGCGATGCTGTGCTGCGGGCTGCTCGCGTACGGGTCGAGCGTCGAGCGAGCGCACGCGGTTGAGCTCCGACCGGCGTTCACCTGGAAGCTGCCCGGAGGCTATGCGGGCGATCCGCCCGAAAACGGGCTGGTGCCGGAGACCTCGCCGGATTCGATCGAGGCGCACCGCTGGCTCCTGGACACCGTCGTCGATCCCGCCCTGTGTGACCCGGGCGCCAGCTACTCCTGGTCGACGAGATCCGGTCCGATACCGAGCATGCGCAGGGGCCTGTGCAAGTACACGTTGGAACTCCCCGAAAGGGGAACATACGCGGTCGCTCTCACGGCCGAGGTGAAAGGCAGGCGCGAGCAGGAAACACGGGACGTTGACGTCGACGGCCGGCTGATAGTCGCGATCGGCGACTCGATCGCCTCCGGCGAGGGCGTTCCCGACACCCGCGGCGCCGTCGGCGGCGACTGGCAGAGCCGCCAGTGCCATCGCAGCGCCCGCGCCGCCCCGGCGCTCGCCGCACAGATGCTCCAGCGGAGCGTGCCGCAGACGCCGATCACGTTCATCCACCTGGCGTGCTCCGGCGCGACGATCCTGCAGGGGCTGCTCGGCAGCTACGAGGGCATCGCGCCACGCCGGGGCGAGGCGCCGCTGGAGCCGCAGGTGGACGTGCTCGACTCGCTCCAGACGCGGCGCAGCGTCGATGCGGTCCTGATCAGCATCGGCGCCAACGACGTGCACTTCAGCGAAGTGATCAAGCTCTGCACGCCGCTCCTGCATCCGCTTCGCTTCCGCTCGTGTCTCTCACGTGGCGCGACGCTCGAAGGCAAGCGCTACGCCACGCTCGAACAGGGACTGCTCGAAGCGACTTCGAAGCTACCGCGTCACTACGCGCTGCTGCACGCAGCGCTAGCGGGGATCCCCGGCAAGCGGATCTACCTGATGCAGTACTACGACCCGACACACGCCGCGGATGGCTCGACGTGCGGCCAGATACTGGGCATCGGCAGGGATGTCCTCGACAGAGCCCGCAAGCTTGTGCTCGAACCGTTGAACCGCATCGGCGAGGAAGCGGCGCGGAGATACGGCTGGCACTACATCGGGGGCATCGCTCGCCTGTTCGACCACCACGGCTACTGCGTGAAGGGTCGCGAAGGCTGGGTCGTCAAAGCGAGCGGCTCGCTGTCGAACGGGAGCGCGATCGCGGGCACGATGCACCCGAACGCCGCCGGTCATCGGGCGATCGCAACCGTGCTCGCAGACGCGCTGAGCCCGGCGCTCTACCCGGCTGCTACTCGAAACAAATCCACAGGTGGGACTTCAACAGGTAATGTGCCGAAGCGGATGAGCACGAACGCCGAAATCGTCGCCTGGGTGTGTTTTGGCCTCGGAGTGGTGATCCTGCTCGGTGGCGTCGCCGTGGGGCTCGTCCTCAGCTTCAGGAAGACCGCGAAGTCCGTGAGCGCCAAGGATGCGAGCGCCAAGGTCAAAGACGCGGTCCAGCAGGTCGAAGCGCTCAAGGCGACGGCGGTGGCCGGGGCAGAAAACCCGGCGTCGGATGCACAGGCGGCGAAAGCGGCGAGCACCCAGGCGGACAGCGCGCAGAGCGTGCTGCAGGAGATCGGCGGGATCATCAGCGCGCTGCCGGAAAGCCTGCGGTTTGCCGGCCTGCTGGTCCTGATAGGCACTGCGCTGATCAGCGTGGCGACGGTTCAGTTCGGAGGACACTCCCTCTTCTAGGACTGTCCGGCCCGCTGGGCCCTGCTCCCTTTCTCAGACGCCGGCCGCGCGGCGCGCGCTCAGGTGCGTCTGGCGCTCGATCTCGTCCTCCAGCGGCGCCAGCTCGCGCGGGTCGAGCCCGAGCGCACGGGCAATCAACCAGTCGGCGAACCAGACGTTCTTGGGCAGCAGCGGGCCGTGGAGGTAGGTCCCGATCGTGTTGGCGGTGCGGGCGCCCTCGACGCCGCTGTGGCCGTCGTTGCCGTGACCCTTGAGCACACGGCCCAGCGGAGCCTGGCCCTCGCCGAGGTAGGTGCGTCCGCCGTGGTTCTCGAAGCCGGCGAGCACACGATCGCCGCCGCTGTCGCCTCCGAGCGCGGCCTCGATCGCGACGTTGCCGACTAGACGGGGGCCGTCCTCGCGCACGGTGCGCACGTCGAGCAGTCCCACGCCGGGAATCTCCTCTTCGCCGAGGGTGTAGGAGTGCCCGAGCAGTTGGTAGCCACCACAGACGCCGAGGATGACGGCGTCGCGCGCGGCGGCCGCGAGCAGTCCCTCGCGCTTGTTCTCGATCAGGTCCTCTGCGCAGAGGACCTGGTCGCGGTCCTGACCGCCGCCGATGTAGAAGAGGTCGTGCTCGCCCCCGTCGAGGGGCTCGCCCAGGCTGCTGGAGAACAGCTGGAAGCCGATCCCGCGCCAGGCGCAGCGGCGCTCGAGCACGATCAGGTTGCCGCGGTCGGCATAGATGTTCATGAGGTCGGGATACAGCGCGCACACGCGCAGGGTGGAGTCCGGGCTCGCGGGAGCGCTGTCAGCCACGAAACATCACCACGGTGCTGCCGACGTGCTCCTCGGTCGAGGACACCGAGCGCGTGCCGGCATCGTGCAGTCCCGCTTCGCCTCCCTCGCGATGCAGGCGGGCTGCGCTCAGGCGGTCGAGCTCGATGACATTGCGCTCACGCGTGGGTGCCGGAGCCTGTCCGCACGAGTCCGGCGTGACGGTGCGCTCGCGCTCGATGCGGATGGAGCGCCGGCCCACCCGCACGCTCAGCGCACGACTCTCGTAGAGCGCCGCTCCAATGTGGGCACGCTCAGGGGATGGCCCGTGACCCTCGAGCTCGGCGTCGAATGGCTCGAGCTCGGTCACGATCGCGCAGGCCAGCAGGCCTCCGGGACGCAGGTGGGCGCGCACGGCGCGAAGCATCTCTCTGCGCCCGGCCGGGCCGCCGAGCAGCTGGACCGTCTGCATGGGCACCAGACACAGGGCGTAGTCGCGATGGGCGAGCTCGAAGCTTCGAGCGTCGGCTTCGACGGTCTCCACCGGTGTCCCGCTCGCGCGTAGGCCCAGCGCGCCCAGCAGGGCGCCGGCGCTGTCGAGCGCAGTTACGTGGTGCCCGGCCCGGGCGAGCTCGAGCGCCACGCGCCCGCTTCCGGCGCCGATGTCGAGGATCCTCGCGGCGGGGTCCGCCAGCCGCGCCTCTTCGGCCAGCTCGCGCCACAGCGGCAGGTCTGCGCGGTAGGCGCCGCACTCGAGGTCGTGCCAGACCACCTCTGGCGGGAGCGTGTGGCACGCCCCGGTGCGGCTTGGGGTCACGACCATGTACTGCTGGCCTCGCCACGGGCGACGAGCAGCTCCCTCAGCGAGAGCATCGCCGTATAGGTTGGCAGCGCATACAGCGGAGTATCGGCGTCGGGGCGCTCCGCGGCGGCTTCGTGCAGCGCTGCGCCGAGATCGCTCTGGATGCGGATCCGCGAGGGGTCGAGGCCGGCGTACTTCAAGCGGGCGGCGAGGTCGGCGGCGCGACTGCCACTGCAGGTGGCGAGGCGCACGCGGTCGGCGAGCAGCTCGAAGTCGGCGTCCCAGATCCAGGAGACGTCGCGGCCGTCCGCGATCTGGTCGTTGAGCACCCCGAGCAGGTCGTGCTCGCCGGGCTCGAGGGCCAGCGTGCGCAGCACCTCGTTGGCGCCGGCCGGGTTCTTGATCAGCATGATTCGCAGCTCGCGCCTGGCGGCCGCGGCGTCGCCTGCGGTTGCGGGGATCGTGAGGGCGACGCTCTCGGCGCGGCCGAATGCGGCTCTGGCGCTCGAGAGCCCCGCCGCGATCGTCTCGAGCGGAACCTCGAGGGCGGTTGCGAGCGCGGCGGCTGCGAGCGCGTTGTAGACGTTGTAGAGGCCTGGCAGGGCGAGTGATACCTCGGCCTGCCCGGCGGGCGTGCTCAGCGTGAAGCGCGCCGCGCGGACCCCTTCCAGGCGTACCTCGCCGGCGCTGACCGTCGGAGCCGGCCTGCTCTGGCCGCAACTCGGACAGTGATAGTGGCCGAGGTGGCCGAGATATACGGCGTCGAAGACGTAGGGGGCCCCGCAGCGACGGCAGTGCTTGGCGTCGGCCGCATGTGCCATCCCGGGGAGGGCGAGCGTGTCGTCCTCGAGACCGAAGTACAGGACGTCCGAGCGCCCGCGACCGAGATCGGCCACGAGCGGATCGTCGGCGTTGAGCACGAGCTGCGCGGCGCCATCCTCGATCACCCGCTCCCAGCTCTCGGCGATCGTCTCGAGCTCGCCGTAGCGATCGAGCTGGTCGCGAAAGAGGTTGCCGAGCAGGACGACGCGAGGGCGCAGTTGGGCCGCAAGCGAGGCGAGCCACAGCTCGTCGACCTCGAACAGGCCGAGCTCGCCGGCCATCGACCCGTGGGGGCGGGAGGCGCCGATCAGCGTGGTGGCGATTCCGCCGGCCATGTTGGCCCCGGCCTGGTTGTGCACGAGCTCGATGCCGGCCCGCTGGAGGACCGCGGCGGCCATGGTGGCGGTGGTGGTCTTGCCGTTGGTCGCCGATATGAGCACGCTGCCCATGCGCAGCCGCGCCCCGAGGGCGCCGATGGCGTCCGGCTGCAGGCGCATCAGGACCTTCCCGGGCACGCTCGTGGCGCCTCCGCCGCGCAGGCGCGAGAGCGCGCCCACGGCCCGCGCGAGCGCGAGCTTGACCTGCAGTGTGGCGCTCATCAGTCCGCGCCGATCTCGGCGGAGGCCGTGGGGCGGTACGCCTTGGCGAACGGAGAGTCGGGGCGGTCGGCGGGGACGAGTATGTTCACGGCGCCGGCGACGGCGCGGATGCGCAGCGGGAGCTCTCCGAGCGGGTCGCCGTCGGCGTACATTGTGAAGGGACGGTTGGCGGTGATCGCGACCTCGGCCGCTCGGAACACATGCACGGAGGGCAGCTGCACGTGCGTGCCACGGAAGACCTTAGGCAGGTTGGCCAGGAACCGTGCGCGGCTGACGTCCTCGACGACGATCACCTCGAGCAGCCCGTCGTCGAGCAGCGCGTCGGGCGCCATCAGCATCCCGCCGCCGTAGGCCCTGGAGTTGGCCGCGGCGATCGTGTAGCCGGTGAACGCGTGGCGCTCGCCGGGCGGGTCCAGCTCGATCTCGAAACGGGCTGGGCGCCAGGAGAGCAGCGCGCGCAGGGCGCCGTAGGCGTAGACACCTCCACCGAGCCAGGCTGGGGCCTCGTTTGCGATGCGATTGGCCTCGCTGTCGAATCCGACCGAGGCGATCCCCACGAACGCTCGGCCCACCACACCCGTGCTCGGGTCGACCGCCACGCCGAGGTCGACCGGACGCGGGACGCCGTGGGCGATGGTCTCGCAGGCGGCCACAGCGTCATCGGAGACCCCGAGCACGCGTGCGAGGTCGTTCCCGCGCCCGCCGGGAAGCACGCCGAGGATCGCCCCGGGGACCGCCTGCAGCGCGTCGGCGAGGACCCCGATCATGCCGTCGCCGCTGAGCGCGACGACCGTCTCTCCGGCCCTCGCGGCCTCGCATCCGAGCTCGCGCGCGTGCTCGAGATGGAGCGTTTCGCAACGGCGCACGCGCAGGCCGTGCCCGAGCAACGCCTGCTCGACTGCGGGTGCAATGCGCCCGGCCTTGCCGCCGCCGGCAGCTGGATTAACGATCAGGCAGACGGGATCGGGCACGAGGCAAGCCTAGTAGTGGCGGACGTGGCAGGTGGCTCGTGTGGGACTCAGGCTGCAGGGGCGCTTTGCGCCCTGTTGCGTCGTCGTCGCCCGATCGCCGCGGCGATAGCCAACGCGGCGATCACCACGAACAGCCCGAGCAGGATGCCGGGCGCCAGACCGATGCCGCCGAAGGGCAGGGAGACGAGCTCGACGAGGCCGAGTCCGACGGCGATGAACACGATGATCAAGGCAATGATCAGAAGGATGCCGCGCATGCGCGCGAGGATTCCCGCGGAAGCGGGGGGAACGAGCAGGCCCATGGCCCGCAGGGCGAAGAGCTGGCGCCCACTCGGCGGCGCCTGTCCGAGGCGCTCGACGGCGCTCTTGAGATCTCCGGCGCGGCGTTCGGCGAGGGCGAGCGATGCGTCGGCCATGCGCCGTATCTGCATCCGCTCCTGCGGACGCGCGGCGGCGATGGCGCGCTGGAAGTAGCCGCGCGCAGCCTCTGCGTCGAATCGCTCGGATGCGCGCGCACCGAGGATCGCCATCGCCGCGGCCTTGTATTTGGTCTCGGCTTCGAGCTCCTCATCGGAGCGCTTCTCGAGGGCCTGGATGGCCTCGAGGCCGCCGCGCTGCTCGATGCGTACCTGGCGTTGTTTGGGAGCCATGAGCTCGCATTCTATGGTTTGCGCAACCGGCTACGCGGGAGCCTTCGCGATTGGGCGCGTGGCGAGCCAGCAGGTATGCTCGCCGCGTGTCGAGCGCTCTCCGTCTCACCTCACGTGTCCTGGCGTGTGTCCTGTGCCTGATGCTTCTATTCGCGTTCACCGGCGCCGCGGCACCGCTGGCCATGGCAGCCTCGCTGAACGAAGGCAGCCCCTTGACCGAAGGGGCCGCTGAACCAGAAACGACCAAGCCGACCACGCCGACGACGAGCAGCACCTCGACAGAAACGTCGAACACGAAATCGACCTCGATCCTGGTCATCGCGTTCGTTGCCGCCGCCGTTCTGCTCGGCGGCATCACGTTCGTGATCATCCGTGACGTCAGACGGGTCGCTCCGGCCACCGACGCCGAAATGGCGGAAGGCAGCTCGGCGCGCGACCCCGCCGTGGCGTTGCGCAAGCGACGCGCCAAAGCCAAGGCTGCGCGGCGACAGCGCAAGCGCAACCGTTAGCCGGTCGCCGCTCCTCGCTGCTCAGCCGGAGACGTGAGTGGGACGCGCTGCGGGGCGTCTGGTGCGCACGCGGGGCGGCGATGAGGGCGAAGGGGAGCCGTGGGGGCCGCGCCTGGGTTTCGGTGTCCTTGGCGTGCGGGGATGGGGATCCAGCGGGCCGGCGGGCAGCGCGCGCGATCCGCCGTCCTCTTCGGAGGAGTCCGAGGCTTCCGGGTCGCGCATCGCCTCGTCGTTGTGGAATGGGATCCACAGCATCAAAGCCGCGATGGGCAGCTTGATGAGAGCAGCCAGCATGACGATCCAGACCCACATCGGCATCTCCCGGGCGATGGTACTACTGCACCGTGCAATCGGGTAGAGGCAATCAGCTGGAGCTCCTGGCATCCGAGGTGGCGGGCTGCAGAGCCTGTCCACGCTTGGTGGCCTGGCGTGAGCAGGTCGCGCGCGAGCGGCGCGCCGCGTTCATCTCCGAGGAGTACTGGGGTCGTCCGGTCCCGGGCTTCGGCGACCCGGATGCCCGCCTGCTGCTGCTCGGCCTCGCGCCGGCGGCGCACGGCGCGAACCGGACCGGGCGCATGTTCACCGGGGACCGCTCGGGCGACTTCCTCTACGGAGCGCTGTGGCGAGCGGGCCTGGCCAGCCAGCCTCATTCGCGGGCACGCGGCGACGGGCTCGCCCTCACCGACGTCTGGGTCACCGCAGCCGTCCGCTGCGCTCCGCCGGCCAACCGTCCGGCGCCGCAGGAGCGCGACCGCTGCCTGCCGTGGAGCGTGCGCGAGCTGGGCCTGCTGGGCGAGGTGCGGGTGATCGTCTGCCTCGGGGCGTTCGCCTGGGATGCGGCGCTGCGCCTGATCGCGGCCGTGGGGGGTGGGGAGAGCGCGCTGCCGCGGCCGCGACCGCGCTTCGCGCACGGATCGGAGCTCGAGGGCGGGAGCTACGCGCTGATCGGCTGCTACCACCCGAGCCAGCAGAACACGTTCACGGGCAGGCTGACCGAGTCGATGATCGACGGGCTGCTGCAACGCGCCCTGGCGCTCGCCGAGCTCCCGCGAGCCCCGCACGATTCGAGTGGCTAGAACCGGGGAGGAGAGGGCGATCGGGCGTCTAACCTTGCCCTGTGCCCTATACGACAGCCGACGCCAGGCAACAGTTGCTCGACACGGTTGCCGAGGCGGCGGACTCGCTGGGAGTGGCGCTGGCGTCGCTCACCGAGGCCTACGAGCTGTTGGACGAAGCCAACGCCGACCGCATGGAGCGGGAGCTATTTCGCCCGGTGCAGATGGCCTACGGTCGCGCGCAGCGCACCCATGAGGAGTTCGCGGCCCGCCACGGGCTCCCGTCGCGCGCATTCGAGCCGGCCGTGCCCGGCGCCCCCTCGAAAGGCGCCAAGGGCTTCGTGGAAGCAGCCGTGCAGGCGATCGCCGGCGCCGATCACGCGCTGGCCACGCTGCAGGACTCGATGCTCCCGGTGGAGGTGGGGGACCCTGAGCTGCGGGCGGGCCTGGAGCAGGTGCGCGAGCTGCTCGGACACCTGAGCACACGTGCGCACGAGCTCGTGCGCACGCTCGGTCGCTAGCGGGAGCGCAGGACGCCGACGCTAGACGGGCGCGCCGTTGGCGGTGAGCGCGACCTCGACGTTGCCGCGGGTGGCGTTCGAGTAGGGGCAGACCTCGTGTGCGGCTCGTACGAGCTCGACGGCGGCGTCGCCGGCGACGCTCGGAAGCGTGACGTCGAGCGCGACCGAGAGCACGAACCCGCCCTTGCCGTCGGGTGAGAGCGAGACCTCGGAGTCGATGGCGACGTCGCCGCTCTCGGCCTTGGCGCGGCGCGCCACCACGCCGAGCGCGCTCTCGAAGCAGGAGGCATATCCGATCGCGAACAGCTGCTCGGGGTTGGTGCCACCACCCGGGCCGCCCATCTCGAGGGGCACGCGCAGGTCGACCTCGAGCGCGCCGTCGCTGCTGACGCCGTGGCCCTCGGCGCGACCGCCGGTGACGTGGGCCTTGGCCGTGTAGAGCTTGTTCGCCATCGCTTGCCTCCTCGTGGGATCGAGTTCAGCTCATGCTAGATCACGGCTGCTCGCCGCCAGGGGTCGAGAACCGAGACGCTCGGAGGGCCTAACCTCGGCGGCCTACCAATGCAAGGTGGGACGTACCTCAACCGCTCGCCTGCGGTGGGTTGGTTGCCCAACGGAGAGGCCCCGATTACGAGCTGGTTGACATAACATGGATTATCGAGCGTATACGGGAAGTGGAATCGCGCGGCGGAGATGCGGCGTCCCATCCATGTGAGACGGGAATCCCGTCGATCCGTCGCTGGGCCGCCTCGAGCGCGGCACTGAACTCCTCGTCGCTTAGCGGTTCTGCCATGCGTCGATTGTGTCGCGCGGCAACGACGGCATAGCCGCCCTCGGCAATTGGCCCACCAGAGCGGTCAGTCGCCCGGCAGCGCGTTGATCAGATGGGTCACGCGCGCCTGATCAGGAAGCGGCCAATAGGCCGCCGCCGGGACCATCAGACAGTGAAGCGCCCCGCACGCCGCGAGTTGCTCGAGCAGATCACCTGGAGTGGCGATCAGCAGCCCGAACGGCCGCAGCGCTCGCCACCCGACAACTGTCGCTCACTGGGCGCCCGCCACCGCGTGACATTTGCCTCAGCGCGGCCTGCGCCGCGCGTCTGATCGCCCGAGAAGCCCAAGCGGTCGAGCTTACGACGCCGGCTTGATGTTCTGGTTGACCCGGAAGAAGTTCTCTGGGTCGTAGCCCGCCTTCGCGCGCGCCAGCCGGTCGTAGCTGTCTCCGTAGGTCGCCCGCACGCGAGCATCGCCCTCATCCATCAGGAAGTTGACATACGCGCCACCCGCGGAGTAGGGATGCAGCGCCTCCCAGTAGCCGACGGTCCAATCGCGGAGCGCCGGTGCGCTGGCCGGCTCGGTGTCGACACCGATGATCACCTGCGCGTAGCGGGTGTCACGGTATGCCCAGGGCGTCTCGTCGGCGCCGACCTGATGTGCGACGCCGTCGATCGGGTAGATGTGCGAGCCGGACTTCCAGGTCGGCATGTTCGTAGCCCACTCCTCGTTTCGGGCGACCGCCTCGTCGGGGATCTCGTCGACGAAGTCCGCCCGCCAGTACCACTGATCGCCTGGCGAGTACACGGGGTCGAAGGCGCTGTTGAGCTCGGGCAGCGGCACGCGACCGGCGCCGTGCATCAGCGGCTCGCCGACGTCGAGCATCGGCGCCATCAGCTTCTCGGCCTCCTCGTCGGAGCCGACGATGCACCACACGATCCCGCACACCTTGCGCATGTGGATCTCCTCCGGGAATGGCGGCCCCGGCGGGACGTGGTGGAAGCAGAAGAACCCGGTCGCGTTGTTCGGGAGCGTCGGCAGGAACTCGCGATAGGCCGCCAGCACCTGCTCGGTCTGCTCGATCGGCCAGAACGTCGGGCCGCCGACGACGTCGGACACCGGATGCGCGCGGAACGTGAACTCCGTCACGACGCCGAAGTTGCCGCCGCCGCCTCGAAGCGCCCAGAACAGCTCGCGCTCCGAGTCCGCGCTTGCGGTCACGCGCTGGCCGTCGGCGAGCACCACCTCGGCGGCGAGCAGGTTGTCGATCGTCAGCCCGTACCCGCGCGTCAGGTGACCCATACCGCCGCCGAGCGTAAGCCCACCGACGCCGGTCGTGGAGATCACTCCGCAGGGCACAGCCAGTCCGTGCGGGTTGGTCGCCGCATCGACCTCGGCCCACGTGCAACCGCCACCGACGCGCACCGTCCGCGCGTCGGCGTCGACGGCGATCGACCGCAGGCCCGACAGGTCGGCGACGACGCCGTCATCGACGCTGCCGAGGCCGCCGCCGTTGTGTCCGCCGCCGCGGATCGCCAGCGGCAGGTCATGGGTGCGCGCGAACCCGATCACGTGTGCGACGTCGTCCGAGCTCGTGCACTGTGCGAGCAGCGCCGGCTTGCGGTCGATCATCGCGTTGAACAGCTTGCGCGCCTCGTCGTAGCTGCCGTCGCCGGGAGCGGTCAGGTGCCCGCCAAAGCCGGCGCCGAGCTCGCGGCGCGCACTCTCTGAGGAAATTGCGGTGGTGCTCATCTGCTCTCCTAGCGTCCCGCGGGACGAGGCCCGCCCCGGCAACAAGCAACGTAGAGCCGATCGTCGCCGGTGTCATCAGCAGGCCTGACCGTCTTGGTTCGCTGGACCATGAGGCTCGCAATCATCAGAATTGACTACTTGCCGCGCAATCACCTCCCTGGATCGCTCCGCCACGCCCCGACCTTCGCGTTCGTCGGGCGGGCGCGTGAGCTCGAGCTGCTCCGAACGCTGCTCCCCCGGGTTGAGGGCGAGGCAGGCCGCGCCGTCCTGATCTCCGGCGAGCCGGGAGCGGGTAAGACCCGCCTCGCGCGCGAGCTGGCGGCAGGGCTGGCCGACGACGGCGTCTCGGTGCTCTACGGCGCGTGCGACACGGCCGTGCGGGTGCCCTACCGGCCATTCCTGGATGCGCTCGATCAGCTCGTCAAGCGGACGCCTCCCGAGCAGCTGCAACAGGCGTCGGCCGGCGAGCTCGCCCGGCTGATCCCGAGCGCAGGCTCGCCTGTCGGCCAGGGAGACATCCCCTCCTCCAGCGACCCCGACACCGAGCGCCACCGGCTGCACGTCGCCGTAGCCGATCTGCTGTCGGTGGCCGCACGCGAATCGCCGCTGCTGCTGGTCCTGGAGGACATCCACTGGGCCGATGTCCCGACGCTGCTGCTGCTGCGGCATCTCACGCGGACGGCCGGCGATGCGCGCATCCTGGTAGTCGCCACCTATCGCGACATCGGCGAGACCGCCGCTTCGGATCTGACCGAGACGCTGACCGAGGTCCGCCGGAGTGACGCCACGACGCTGGTGCATCTCACGGCGCTGAGCGTCGAGGAGGTCGCGGAGTTCGTCCGCCGCAACACGGGCGTCGAGCCGGCGGACGAGCTGGCGAGCGCGATCGTCGATCTGACCGGCGGCAACGCGTTCCTCGTGACCGAGCTGTGGCGCGAGCTCGTCGATACGGAGTCACTGAGCGACGAACGGGGCGTGCTGGCTCTGGCACGCCCGCTCGGGTCGCTGTCGACGCCGGAATCGGTGCGCGCGGTCGTCAGTCACCGTCTCGATCGGCTCTCGCCAGTCGCCACGAAGCTGCTCGAGACGGCGGCCGTGGCGGGGTCGGAGTTCGAGCTCGCGACGCTCAGAGGCGCCGCCGAGCTGGCCGAGGCGGAGCTGCTCGACGCTGTCGATGAAGCAGAGTCCAACGGGCTGATCAGCGAGATCCCCTCACGCGGGCTCGCATACCGGTTCAGCCACGAGCTCGTTCGCCTGGCGGTGATCGATCGCCTGTCGGCGGCACGCCGCGCGGCGATCCATCTCCGTGTCGCAGATGCGCTTGTCGCGGGCGGTTCGACCGCCAAGGAGGGCAGCCGGCTGGCCGCGCTCGCCCACCACTACGCCGCGGCAGTTCCCGTCGGCGGCACCGAGCCGGCGGTCAGATACAGCCTGCTGGCGGCCCGTGCCGCGGCGGCGGCGCTTGCCTACGACGAGGCGGCGGAGCTACTGCGCACCGCGCTGGCGCTCGGGATACCGGACCCGGCGCAGGCGGCGAGCGCGTACCTCGACCTCGGGAACGTCAGCCACCGGGCCGGAAGGGCCCTCGACGCACTGGGGGCGTTCCGCCGGACGGCCGAGCTGGCGCGCGAGCTCGAGGACGCCGAGCTGCTGGCGCGCGCCGCGATCGGCTTCGAGGAAAGCTGCTGGCGACCCGGGATCCACGACGGCGCCTCGGTAACGCTGCTCCAGGAGGCCGCAATCACGCTCGGCCGCGGCGACTCCGAGCTTCAGACCCGAGTGCTCGGCGGGCTCGGACGGGCGCTCGGGCTGCTCGGCGAGGCCGATGCGGCGGCGGAGGCGAGCGACGAGTCGATCGCGATGGCGCGCCGGCGTGGCGACGCGCGCGGTCTTGCCAAGACGCTTGCCGGGGCGTGGGCGCGCTCGAGCAGCACGCGCGAGGACGTCAAGGCGATGCTGACCGAGGGGCTCGGGATCTCAGAACAGCTCGGAGATCACGACCTGCGAACCGAGCTCCTCGGGTGGCTCGTCCCGACCTACGCGGCGCTCCGCGACCACCAGATGGCGCATCGTTGCCTGGAGCTTTTGTTCGACGCCGCTCGCGCGCAGCGCCAACCGTTCCACCTGCACGTCGCCGAGCACTCCGCCGCCGCGCTGGCCGTCTGCGACGGCGACCTCGAGCTGGCGGAAAACGCCGCCAACCGTTCGTACGAATGGAGCCGGATGCTGGTCGGACGCGATGCCTGGGGGGGCCACGGAATCCAGATGTACAACATCCGCCGCGAGCAGGGACGTCTCGCCGAGCTCGCGCCGGTCGTTCGGGTGGTCGCCCGCCGAGGCGACGGCGCCTGGCGTCCCGGTCTGACCGTCGTGCTGGCCGAGCTCGGGATGGCCGACGAAGCCAAGCGCGAGCTCGACCGAGTGCTGGACGACCTCGATGCCGAGCGTCGTTCGCTGTGGACGGCATCGCTCGTCTACCTCGCCGATACGGCGGCCCTGCTCGACGACGCGGACGCGGCGCAGGTGCTGTACGGCGAGCTCGCGAACCACAGCGGCGCGAACATCGTGGTCGGCCATCTCGTCTCCTGCTTCGGTGCGGCCGATCGTCAACTCGGAATGCTCGCCACGGTCCTCGGCGAATGGGAGCTCGCCGATCGGCACTTCGCGGACGCCGCCGCGTTGAACCGGAAGCTCGGTGCGGACACGTGGCTCGCACACACGCTGTGCGAGCACGGTCGGATGCTGCTTCGCCGCGGCGGCGTCCCAGAACGCGAAGCGGCCGCCGCGCACCTGGAAGAGGCGCTCGGGATCGCGCAGCGGCACGGCCTCGTCAGGGTCGCCGCGCGCGTCCGAGCCGCCGGCCTCCCGAGTGGCTCAGCGCCGCAGCAGTCGGGCGATGGCCTGTCGGCGCGCGAGCGCGACGTCCTGCGGCTGGTCGCCCGGGGGATGTCGAACCGCGAGATCGGATCGGCGCTGTTCATCAGTGAGCACACGACGGCGAGCCACGTGCGCAGCATCCTTCGCAAGACCGACTGCGCCAACCGCACGGAGGCAGCCGCTTACGCGCATCGCCGCGGTTTGGCCGATTGACCGTCCGGGGGTACGATCTCGTGATGGCGCTCTATCTGATCGAGCGGAGCTTTGCGGAGCAGCTCGACCTCTCCAGCGACGACGTCCGCCTGATCGAGGAGGTCAACGCCGACGTCGGAGTGAACTGGCTGTTCTCGTTCCTCTCGGCCGACAAGCACCGGAGCTACTGCTTGTACGAGGCACCGTCGCCCGAGGCGATCATCGAAGCCGGCAAGCGGGCGAACACGCCGGTCGACAGCATCATCGAGGTCTCTCGGATCGTTCCCGAGGAGCTGCGCGTCTAAGTGCTGCCCGCCGCAATTTCGGTCGTTGTTAGGCGGCGAGCGCGAGCGGCGGGTCGCGGGAGGGTTGCTGGTCGAGGCGGTCGAGTAGCTCGGCGAGGTTTCGGCGGGTGAAGTTCCACTGGAACGGCTGGGCGATCTCGTTGTAGTGGCGCTCGAAGTCGTTGAGTGCGTGGGCGAGTTCAGCGGTGCTCTGGAAGTCGTTGGGTTCGAGCAGCTTGCGCTGGATGATCGAGTGGTAGATCTCGACTTGGTTGAGCCAGCTCGCGTGCACGGGTAGGTGCACCAGGATCAGCGTCGGCCAGCGGCTCTGGAGGCGTTTGATTGACGCTTTGCCGCGATGATCGGAGC
>CZKG01000038.1_pt1 | contig 45993 bp, 38 predicted proteins | sample 1122071 | NCBI WGS metagenome assembly CZKG01 (sample SAMEA3539301, study PRJEB10725) | soil metagenome | biome: tundra; feature: field; material: soil | place: USA | collected 2010-05 | depth 0.15 m | reverse complement strand
TGGGGGCGGGCGGGATGGGGATTGCGTGAAGATACCCGCCCTCGTGGAGATCGATCGGGACTTCTGGAGGCGCCGGCGCGTGCTGGTGACGGGGCACACGGGCTTCAAGGGCGCGTGGCTGTCGCTGTGGCTGCAGTCCCTGGGCGCCGAGGTGACCGGTCTCGCGCCCGCTCCGCCGGCGCGTCCGAGCCTGTACGCGCTGGCGGGGGTCGGCGAGCGGATGCGCGAGCATGCCCTCGACGTGCGCGATATCGCAGCCGTGTGCGCGGCGATGCGCGAGGCGCACGCGGAGGTGGTGTTCCATCTCGCCGGCCAGCCCCTGGTGCGGCGCTCGCTGCAGGATCCCGCTGGTACCTACGCGACCAACGTGATGGGCACCGTCAACGTGCTCGAGGCCGTGCGCGTTGCCGGGGAGGACGCGCGGTCGGTGGTGGTGGTGACCTCGGACAAGTGCTACGAGAACACCGGGAGCTCTCCGCGGCGCTTTGTCGAGGGGGACAAGCTGGGCGGCGCGGACCCCTACTCGAGCTCGAAGGCATGCGCGGAGCTCGTTACGGCGGCCTATCGGCGCTCGTTCTTTCACGGTCAGGATGCTCCGAGGCTTGCGACGGCGCGCGCGGGCAACGTGATCGGCGGTGGTGACCTGGGCGCCGACAGGCTCGTCGCGGACAGCGTGCGCGCGGTCGAGACGGGGAAGCCGCTGCTCGTTCGCAGCCCGCACGCGGTGCGCCCATGGCAGCATGTGCTGAACCCCCTCGGCGGCTATCTGCGCCTGGCGCAGGAGCTTCACCGGAGCCCCCGCGTGGCCCGCGCCTGGAACTTCGGGCCGCCGGCCGGGGGGGCCCGCAGCGTCGGCTGGATCGTCGAGCGCCTGGAGCGACTGTGGGGCGGCGCGCTGAGGTGGGAGCTCGACCCGGGCGCCAATCCCCCCGAGGCCGCTCATCTGGCGCTCGATTCCAGCGATGCCGAGCGAGCACTGGACTGGTCAGCGCCCTGGGACCTGGAGGAGGCCCTCGATCTGGTGGTGGAATGGCATCGTGCCCATCTGGCCGACAAGGCGATGCGGGAGGTGAGCCTGGAACAGATCGAGCGCTTCGAAAGTCGTATCGGTCGTGCGACTGGGGGGTGAGCTCGCACGCGAGAGACATCGTCGGGCAAATGCCGGCTTCTCGAACTGGCGGCCCATACGGAAATTCTCCTTATTCGGCGCACGACAGGCGGGGCATGGCCAGCGAGTTTCGGCACATTCGCCGAAGGGCTGAGCGCGAGGAGACTGCGCCCGTCTGCCGGGTGGCGGATACTGGGCAGGATGGCGGGGAAGAATCTGGAGCGGGCGCCGGAAAAGCGCGTCGAGCAGCGCAACATCGATGTCCACGCTCGCGCAGTCGCCGCTGTTGTCGCACGCGAGGTACCCGCGGAGATCCTTGCCCCGGATTTTCGCATGGAGAACCGCGTGACAGCCGTCACCGACTACACCTATCACGGAGCCGACGGCTGGCGTGAATGGATGAGTGACCTCTTCGAAATGTTCGCCGGAGCAGCGCGCTACCGGGTGGAGGAGGAGATCGCCGCCGGAGAGGATTTCGTGGCAGCCACCTTCTGCGTGGAGGGGATCGGCGTCCGCTCGAGGATGCCGCTCAGCTTCCGTTGGGCCGGCGTCACCTGGTTTCGCGACGGGAAGGTCACGCTCGCCGTCGGCTACCCCACGCGGGAGGAGGCCCTGAGGGCTGTGGGGCTGGAGGAGCCGGCCGAGTCGCATTCCACGCGCCCAGATCGCAGAATTCGCCAAATTCGCAGGATTCCCTAATCTCCCGCGGGTGAGCCCGCTGACCCTCCGTCGCTACCGAGCCGAGCGGCTGCTCGAGAGCCAGTTCAAGGGCCTGCAGGCTCCCGTCGTGGCGAACGTGGCGCGCCGCCTGCGCGGAGCGAACGTGGATCTCGATGCCTGCGATCTCGAGGCCTGCTACGCGATCGCCTGGCAGGGTCTCTACGCCGCCGTGCTCGACGGCCAGGAGATCGCCAACCCGGCCGGGTGGCTGATCCTGGTCACCTTCCGCCGCGCCGTCGACGAGCACCGCGCCCGGGCACGCGCCCACCGTGGCGCCGATCGTGGCACTCATGGCGAGCTGGCCAACGGCATCGAGTCGGCAGCCGCGCAGGAGCACGATCTGGCCGCCGAGCTCGACGACCGCGCGCGGCTGCGTCATCTGTTCGAGGCGCTGCGCGGTCGTCTCAGCGCTCGCGAGCGCGAGGCGGCGGTGCTCTGCTATCTGCAGGGACTGCCGCGGGCTCAGGCCGCTGCGCGCATGGGGGTCAGCGAGGCGCGGATGCGCAAGCTGATGGAGGGTCGGGGACCGGGGAGGCCCGGCGTGGCGGGGAAGATGGGGGCGCTGGTCGAGACGATCCGCGACGGCGGCTGGTGTGAGGAGCAGGGTTCGTTGATGCGGGGGCTGGCCTTCGGCATCCTCGATCCAGCGGGCGAGCGCTATCGGCTTGCCCTGATGCACCGCAGCCAGTGTCCCGCCTGCCGCGCATACGTCACCTCCCTGCGCGGACTGGCCGCCACCATGCCGCCCGTACTGCTGCCGGGGGGTCTCGGGGCCCTCGCCCTCGCGGGCCTCGGAAGTGGCGTGCGCCTCGGGGGAGCGGGGACCGGCGCTCATGTGGGCCGAGGGCTTGGCGGCAACCTGCCGGCGTCAGGCGCGGCCGGCGCGGGCGCAAGCACGGGAAGCGCGGCCGGCGGTGGCTGGCTGCTGGCCGGCGGCGGCAAGCTCGCGGTCGGGTGCCTGCTCGCGGTGAGCGTGGGGACCGGCTGCATAGCGCTGAAGGTCGGAGCCGACCGGCCGTCGGCGCCCGCGCACGAGCACCGGGCCCGTGCTTCTTCGCCGGGCCGCAGCGCCGCACCGCGCTGGAGCTCTCGAGCGAGCCACGACTACGCGGCTGCCCGCCTCGGGCCGCCGACGCCCGCTGCTGTCCGGGCGGAAGCTCCCTCGACGGCACAGCTCACCCCGGCCCGCAGGGTCACCCGCGAGTTCGGACCGGAGCGCGCCTCGGTCATTGGTGCCGCCCACTCACCCACCGCCCTCGCCACGCGGCCCGCCTCTACGGGAGCGGACGCATCGCCGTCGCGGAGTGTCTTCCCTGCCAGTACCGCGCGCGCCTCCGCGGTGATCGGGAGCACGGCATCGGTCGGCGGCACATCGTCGGCTGGCGCTGCGCAGGCGAACCGGGAGTTCTCTCCCGGATAGCGCCCGGATCAGCCTTTGGGGAAGACCTTGCCGAGACGCGCCAGCGCGAGCAGGTTCCCGCGCGGGCGCAGGCGCCCCGTTGCCACCGCCCGTAGCGGGTCCAGCCGGTCGCCCACGATGTCCACCCAATCCTGGTAGGAGAGGCGCAGGTGCAGGTCCGCGCTCGAGGCCTCGCCCTGCTCCACGGTGCTCGATCCGTTGTTGACCGTCAGATGCCAGGTCGGGATGTCCGGGTCGGTGAACTCCCATTGGAAGGTCGTCGGCCGCTTGAGCCCATGGCTGGGGTTCACCTGCCGGCGGATCGTGTCGAAGAGCAGCGCGAGGGTCTCGGGATCGCGGGCCGTGGGTCCCTCGCGCACGCCGGTGATCCCGGCCTTGGCGAGTGCCTGCCCTCGCTGTGTGACCTCCAGCGGCGAGAGCCCCTGGGGCAGCAGCGGTGGTCCGGGCAGAGCCTCGAGGGGCAGGCCGGCGGAGCGCAGCTTGGTGGTCATCGAGGTGAGGCCCTCGACGCCGACCTTGTCGAATGTGTAGTTGAACACCGTCAGATATGTCTCGTCCCATCCGGGCGGCATCAGCACCTGGGAGGTGAACGGTGTGACCTCGCGGAGGATGCGCGCGACCGCCTTGGGAACGCGGACCGGATCTTCTCGATTGAGGTCGGAGAGGAGCTTGACGCCGAAGCCGATGTGGCGCTGCTCATCGGCGGCGATGTTCTCCATGCCCTCGCGGAACGCCGGCAACTGGTTGCGTTCCTCGAGGTAGCTGCAGATGAAGTGCTGCCCCGGCTGGGCTAGCGAGGCCTCGATGACGATGTGGTAGAGCGTCACGGCGGCCGCCAGCTGGGCGGGCGAGCGGTCGGCGCGCAGCTCGTCGGCCATCCGGTCGAGACGGTCGAAGATCTTGCGAAAGCCCGATGTGAGCTGGGGCTTGATCGCGGTGAGGCCACTGGACATCGAGCCGTCGCCGATCCCGCAGACCTCCTGCATGAAGCGCTTGAAGAAGACGGCGTGGCGCGCCTCGTCGACCTGCTGGGTGGTCAGGAAGTACTTCTGCTCCTCGCGTGGCGCGGCGTCGATGTACGGAGAGAGGTTGTCGGCGACCGCGTCCTCCCCCCAGAAGAACAGGCAGTAGTTCCACAGCGCCGCCTGGCGCTCGAACTCGGTGAAGTCCTCGCGCCACTGGCGCGCATCCTCGGTGAAGTCCAGCTCGGTCGCACACCAGTTGCCGCGCTCCCAGCGCGCATACAGATCCTCGTAGGAGATCGCGTCGGCCGGGAGGGCGGCCACGTCGGCGTCAGAGGTGATTGCGCTCGCCATCGTCTTGCTCCTGTTCGCTGCGTCGCCTGGGCCAGAGTGGATAACGGACGCTATCGGAATAGCGCTCGCTCTGTCAAGTAGGATGTACGGATGGCTAGCGGCGGCGGCATCGGCTCGCGAGAGGGAGCGGGCGGGGCGCGTATGACCCGGGAGCAGAGCCGCGCCAACACGCGCGAGCGGCTGCTCGCAGCGGCGCGCAGCGCCTTCGCGCGCAGCGGCTTTCACGGGGCTTCGGTCGAGGAGATCGCCTCGGAGGCGGGCTTTTCGACGGGAGCGCTCTACTCCAACTTCGACGGCAAGGAGGATCTCTTCCTCGAGCTGATGGAGCGCGAGATCGACGAGCACGCGCGCGAGCTCGCCGACGCGGTGCGGGCGCGGGCGTCGGTGGCCGAGCGGGCGACCGGCGGGGCGCGCCAGTGGATGACCATGATCGACCGCGAGCCCGAGCTGCTGCTGCTGTTCATGGAGTTCTGGGCCTACGGGGTGCGCGATCCGCAGGTGCGTCCGAAGGTGGCTGCGCGCTTTGCCCAGATGCGGGAGGTCCTCACGCGCCTGATAGCCGACGGCGTGCGCGAGTTCGACCTCGAGCTGGCGATCCCGGCCGAGCAGCTGGCGGTGGCGATCGACGCGCTGGCCGACGGCATCGCCCGCCAGAAGCTCGCCGACCCCGACGCCGTCCCGGACGAGCTGATGGGCACTGTGCTCTCGCTCCTGTTCTCCGCCGTCACGCGACCGGCGGCAGGCACAGGCACGCGTAGTGAAGCGTGAACGTCCTCCGCGCCAGGCGCGGGACGAGGCGGTATGCCGCCGCCCGGATGGCCCACTTCGCGGTGGCCGCGGCCCGTGCGCCGGGGTCGGTCGCGAAGAAGAGGTGAACCGCAAGCGGCAGCGGGTCCTCGAGCTCGACGGCGATCGACAGGCCGGCGTGGACGACGATCTGGCGTGCCGCCGAGCGATCGAGGCGCTGCAGGTGCCCGACCTCGGCCGCATGCGCGCGCTTGCCGGCTCTGCGCGCTGAGCGGTTGGCCTCGAGCGGCACCTCGACGATCACCGCGCGGCAGGCGCGCGCGACCTCGGCGAGCAGCGCTGCCGGGTCGGGCACGTGCTCGAGCACGTGCGAGAGGATCCCCAGCTCGTAGGTGCCATCGGGCACGGGCAGGTGCAGGCCGTCGTATAGGTCGACCGCCTCGATCTCCGACCGCGTTCGCGCAATCTGGACCGCGGCGTCTGTGATCTCCACCCCCGAGAGCGCTCCGCCGAAGCCGCGGCGATGCAGCTCCGACAGCAGCGCCCCGTCGCCGCAGCCGACCTCGAGCGTGCTCGCCGGACGCACCCCGGCCCGCGCGCAGAGCGCGATCACGTGCTCGGCCTTGCCGACAGCGCCCAGCGCACGCCAGCGCGCATACAGCGCCGCCTCGGCCGGCTCGCTCGAGTAGGCCTCGTCGTAGAAGCTGACAAGGTCGGCAGGGTCCTCCACCCTGAGGATTATTGTGGGCGCGATGACGGCCAAGCTCACCGGGTCGCTGCGCGAGGCGCCCGCGACGGTGCCGGCGCTCGCGGCGGTGGCGCTGTTCGTGCTGTGGGCCACCGACCAGGCGGGCTATCCCGTGACCCACTGGGCCCCAGGGGGGCTGATCGTGCTGATCCTGCTCGGCATGGGCATCGGCCTGATCCGGCTGCGCCCCGCCGAGATGCCCACTCCGGTGCGCGTCGCGCTCGGCGCGATGATCGCCTACACGGCGCTCAGCTTCATGTCGATCCTGTGGGCGGCTGTTCCGGGCGATGCCTGGGAAGGGGCCAACCGGACGCTGCTCTACCTGCTGGTCTTCGCCCTGTTCGCCTGCTGGCGCCAGCGAGGCGTCGGCGCGGCGCTGCTGCTCGTGATCTGGACGCTCGCGTTGATCGTGCTGGCGGCAGTCGATCTGCTGCACGTGAATGGGGCGAGCGGCTCACACCTGCAGGAAATGATCCCGGGCGGGCGGCTGGACTATCCCACGGGCTATCCCAACGCCAACGCGGCGCAATGGCTGATGGCGTTCTGGCCGGCCGTGCTGCTGGCGCGCAGCGAGCGTCTCCCCTGGGGGATTCGCGGTCTGCTGGCCGGCGGGGCGGTGCTGCTGGCCGAGGTGGCCCTGCTCAGCCAGAGTCGCGGCTCGCTCTACGCCACACCCGTGATGCTCGTGCTCGTATTCGCTCTGCTGCCCCGCCGGATACGCACCTTTGCGCTGCTCGTGCCCGTGGCGGGCGGCGTGGCCGCCGCTGCGCCGTCGGTGTTGAAGGTGGGCGATCACCTCACCAAAGGGGCCGTCCGCGCCTCCTCTGTGCACGGCGCTGTGACGAGCACCTTCGTGGCCGCCATCGCAGTCGGCCTGGTGGTGGCCTTGGCCGCTGCCATCGAGTCCCGGAGCATCGCCTCCACTGCGACCCGCGGTCGGCTCCGCACCGGCATCGGAGCACTCGCCGTCGCCGCGCTGATCGCGGTGCTCGCCGTTGGCCTCCTCGCCGCCGGCAATCCTGTGACGAGGATCGAACACGGCTGGGACAGCTTCAAGGGCGGCTATGGAGAAACCGCCTCGACGGGCAGCCACCTGGTCAGCGGGCTGGGAAGCAACCGCTACGACTTCTACCGCGTGGCGCTCGACGAATTCGTGGCGCACCCGGTTGTGGGCATCGGCGCCGACAACTTTCAGCAGCAGTATCTCGCTCGTGGGCGCAGCGACGAGACGCCCCACTATCCACACAGCGTCGAGTTGCGAACCCTTACGCAGACCGGCCTGGTGGGCGCGCTGCTCGCGCTCGTGGGCCTGGCGGCCGCGCTGCTCGCCGCGGCGCGCGCGCTCAGAGGTCCCGATCCGCTGGGCGGCGCGGTTGCGGCCGCCGCTCTGGCGGGGTTCGGCTACTGGGTGGTGCACGGGTCCTTTGACTGGTTCTGGGAGTTTGCGGGGCTGGGGGCGCCCGCGTTCGCGATGCTCGGCATCGCGTGCGCGCTCGCGCCCGGGCGCGAGCCTGCCGCGCGATCCACGGCGGGGCGGCCGGCGCTCCTCAGGCGCGCGCTGCTCGCCGCGGGTCTGCTGGTGGCGCTGGCAGCGGCGGCCTCGCTGGCGGCTCCGTGGCTCAGCCAGCTCCAGGTCGAGAGCGCGGCGCGGATCTGGACGAAGGCTCCGCAGGCGGCCTATGCGCGTCTGCGCCAGGCGGCGAAGCTCAATCCACTGAGCGACGAGGCCTACCTCGTGGCCGGCAGCATCGCCTTGCGCTACGGCGAAACGGCGTATGCGGATCGCGAGTTCGCGCGGGCGCTGTCACGTGCTCCGGGGGACGCCTACGCCACCCTCGAGCGCGGCGCGATCGCCTCGGCCAGAGGCGAACGATCGGCCGCGCTGCGGCTGCTGGGGCACGCGGTTGCACTCGACCCGCGCGACGGCCTCGCCCGGGAGGCCCTGGCCGTCGTCCGCGCAGGCCATCGGATAAATCCCGATGAACTGAACCGCTCAATCCTTCTCAAAGCTCGCCAACTGGCCTGAGCAGCCCGGACTTCTTTGCTGGACGGGACAATCGGCCTCGACAGGACCCTCGCGCTTCGCTAGCTTATAGAGCGAATCTCGTCGATCCGTCGAACCGCGAACGCCTGGTGCGCAAGCGTGTGGCACGCGGGGGAGCCGATGGCGGGTGGATGGCATGGAGAGGCACGTATTGCTCTGCCAACGGAGGGGACCCACAGCAGGGACGCATGATGACAAGGCACCGCGCTACGACAACAGCCACACTCGTGTTGGCTCTCACTTTGACCGCTCCCGCTGTCGCCGGGGCCAACTCGCTGCTCAGCGGATATGGCGGGCCGGGAGAGGGCAACCAGGCGATCCTCGGCTCGGCGCTCCTGGGCGGCCCCGGCTCCGGAGGCGGGGGCTCTTCTTCAGGCGGCTCCTCAGGCCAGAGCGGCTCGGGCGGCAGTGGGGCCGCAGGGGTCACGAGCACGCGCGCCACCGGCACGCAGCGCGGTAGCGCGTCGGGCTCTCGTGGCGGGGCCCATGCGTCCCCGGGCACCAAGGCGACCGGCGGGCACACATCCGCCCCCGGCGCTCGTGCGTATGAACACGCATCGAGTCCGTCCGAAAGCCGATCCGCCGTCGAGAGCTCACACATCGGGCTGTCCGATTCGGATCTCTTGTACATCCTCCTTGCGGCGGGAGCGCTGCTCCTCGCGGGCACCCTCACGAGGCGCCTGACACGTCCTGTCTCCTAGAGAAATGGGTATTGCGGCTAAAGGGTTGCGACGCAGGACCCGAGTAGTCAACTAAGGGACCAACCGAGGCCCCACGCTTATGGACAGCACAAGAGTCACCCAGCAGACATCTACTGCGCTCCCGCTTCGCGGAGAGCTGAGCCACGAGGCCCCGTCCCCGAGGGCCCTGCGCAGTCAGACCTTCCAGGGGCCGCTGCAGTGGGCCCTGGAGGGCGGCGGCTGGAACGTGGTGCGCCCGTCGGTCGACTTCGTGATGCTGTGGGCGGCCGTGATCGCGGCGCTCGGGGGCGTGAGCGGTCTCCTGCATGTATCGGGCGTGCGCGCTCCGCTACTCGCGCTGCCCCCGCTGGTGATGCTGCTGTTCTACCTCCGCGGGCTCTATCAGACGCGGCTGCGGGCATTGGTGCTCGACGGGATCGTCCCAGTGCTCAGCGCCATATCCGTGGCTGCGATGGCGGTGGCCCTGCTGGGCACGTTCCTCAACAACCAGGTTCCCAGCGAGTCGGTGTGGCTGCGCGGCTGGTTCTTCGCGCTGATCGGCGTCGGCCTTGGCCGGATCCCGCTCGCCTTCCTGCAACGCTGGGCTCGCGCCAAGCGTCTCGTGGGCAAGCCCGTTCTGATCATGGGGGCGGGCGTGGTGGGCGCCCAGGTGGCACGGAGGCTCGAGAGCCACCCGGAGTACGGTCTCGCGCCGATCGGCTTCCTCGACGAGGATCCGCGCTCGGTGGCCGAGGTGGGCGGTCGCAACGTGCCCGTGCTCGGCACCGTCGAGGACCTCGACGACACGGTGGCGCGCACGGGCGTCAAGAACCTCATCGTCGCCTTCTCATCGGTGGCCGATGCGCGCGTCAGCCGCCTGATCCAGCGCTGCCAGGAACTGGGCGTCGACGTGTCCGTCGTCCCGCGGATGTTCGACACGATCAACGACCGCGTGGGCTACGACAGCGTGGGGGGGCTCCCGCTGCTGTCCTTCAGCGCGGTCAACCCCAGGGGAGCCGAGTTCACGATCAAGCACGGTCTCGACCGCGTCCTTGCGCTGATCCTCCTGATCCTGCTCTCGCCGGTGATCGCCATCGCGGCCATCGCCGTGCGCCTCAGCTCTCCCGGACCGGCGCTGTTCAGCCAGCGACGCGTCGGACGCGACGGCAAGGTGTTCGACTTCTACAAGTTCCGCTCGATGCGGGTTGCGCCCGAGAAGGATGGCGAGGACGAGGACACGAGCGCACTCGACTTCCTGCTCGCCGGCGACATCGCCCCGGGGGGGGTCGAGGGCGAGGATCGTCGCACCGCGGTCGGGCGGTTCCTGCGGGGGACCTCGCTCGACGAGCTCCCCCAGCTGTTCAACGTCCTGCGCGGGGACATGAGCCTCGTCGGGCCTCGCCCCGAGCGCCCCGAGTTCGTGGAGCTCTTCAGGCACGACATCCTGCGCTACGGCGATCGTCACCGCGTCAAGTCAGGAATCACCGGCTGGGCACAGGTGCATGGCCTGCGTGGGCAGACCTCCCTCGCGGAGCGCGTGGAGTCCGACAACTACTACATCGCCCACTGGTCCCTCGGCCTGGACCTGAAGATCCTGGCCCTGACTGTCGTGGCGCTGTTTCGCAACGCGGAGTGACCGTGCCGGCGCCACGCGCACGGCGAGAGCGCGACGCACCCGCCACCCCGCGCGGGCAGGCCGCTCAAATGCTCTTCTGTGCCGCCGAGCTCTGACCCGCCCAGTACTGGTAGACCCGCACCCGCAGCCCGCTCTGCCCCAGCACCGAGGGCAACGTCACCGAGTAGCGGTTGTAGCGGTTCAGCGTGAACAGGGCCCTGTAGCGAGGGGTCTGGCCCTGGTAGGCCTCCAGCTCCATGTAGTCGCCGACCGGGCCTGAGCCGCTCGCCACCACGTGCCCTGCGCGCCGAGCAAGGCCGAGCGTGACCCGAGAGGTGGGGCCGAACGGCGAGCTCAGCACGCTCGCGAGCGCGGCGAACGAGGGCTTGCGCCGGCCGCTCGCGCTCAGCACGCCGAAGTCTTCGGCCGGGAACCCCTGGAGCTTGTAGACGATCTCCGCGGACATCCAGGGTGTGCGTGCGAGCGCTCTGAAGGTGTCCGTGAGGTTGCTCGCCTGCGCCTGCGGCGTGACGCAGGGCTGTTCCTGCTCGATGTTGCGGTGGGGCAGGCAGCTCGTCCAGCCGAACTCGTTGAGCCACACCGGCTTGTCATCGCCGTTCGCCAGCTGGACTTCGTGGATGGATCGCAGCGAGCCCAGCACGAGGTTGTAGAAGTGAACGGAGAGGCCGTCGTAGTAGCCCTTCATGCCCGCCGCGTAGAGGGCGCGCAGGAACAGGCCGTTGGAGCCCACGAGCGAGCCGGCGAGAACCGTCATGCTCGGGTCCGCCTGCTTGATCGTCGGGTAGGCGGCCCGCAGGAGCGCGACGTAGCGCTTGGGCTTTTCGGGCCCGGCGAAGTAGAACTGGTTGGCCTGGTCGGGCTCGTTCCAGATCTCGATCGCGGCGAGCCGGCTCCCGTAGCGCTGCGCCAGAAGGGCCACGAAGGCCGCGTACTGGGACGGATCCACCGGTGGCCAGGCATTGGCCTTGCTCGATGTGATCCCGTGGCATTTGCGCAGGAGCGACGCCGGCGCCGAGGAGGCCCAGCAGGGGGTGTGGTCGACCGTCATCACCACCTGGATGCCCGCGCTCGCCGCGTCGGCGACCAGTCGGTCCATGAAGGCGAGCGACGCCGGCCACAGCTGGCCCGGGGCGAAGGGCTCCACGTCAGACCAGGGGACCTCGGTGCGCACGACCGTGGCGTTGAGGGCGTGCGCCTGGGCGATTGCCTGGTCGGCGCCGGACAGCGCAAAGGGCCCGACGCCCACGACGTTCACGCCACCCAGTGGGGGACTCGAGGAGAGGTGAGCGCGATCGGCGGCGCCCGCGCCACCAGCCGCTGTCAGGCAAATGAGCACAGCCGCCAAAGCGAGCAGCGGCACCCCGCTTCGTCTACCCATATGGAAACACTGTAATGGATCGACCGGTGGACTCCGGGGGGTACCCGCGCCGGGCACCGGCATACCGGCGCGCGCTACCCTGGGCAGTCATGTCTCCCACGTGGATCTGGATGCAGGTCGCGATCGTCGTGTTCGTGCTGGCGGGCATGATCGTCGCTGTCACCAAGCTCGTTTGAGTGGGTCCCGGGAGCGGGGCGGATATGATCGGCGGCCTGAGGTCGCAGTGCGGCGAACCGCAGCCAAGGGGAGGATCATGTTCAGATCGATCGTGGTTGGGACGGACGGCTCGAACACCGCCGGACAGGCCGTGCGCCAGGCGGTGGACCTCGCCAAGTCCGTGGGGGCGAGCCTCGAGCTCGTCAGCGCGTACGAACCCGTGCCGGCCCAGCGCCTGAGCGAGGAGCGTCGCGACGCGCCCGAGGATCTGCAGTGGGCCATCAACCCGCGCGAGGAGGTCGACGCGACGCTCGAGGCCGCCGCCGAGATCGCCCGTGAGGCGGGGGTTGCGGTCAACGTCTATCCACGCCTGGGCGACCCGGCGGATGCGATCCTCGACGTCGCCGAGGAGCGGGAGGCCGACCTGATCGTGGTCGGCAACAAGGGGATGACCGGCGCGAAGCGGTTCCTGCTGGGGTCGGTCCCCAACAAGGTCTCCCACCACGCTCCCTGCTCGGTTCTGATCATCCGCACGACCTGAGCAGCTCGGGGCTCGCTCGCGCCGCCGCTTCAGAGGCGTGAGACCAGGGCGCTCGCCATCTCGGCTGCCAGCGCGGGGTCCACGTCGATGCCGAGCTGTGGGATCTCTGGTCGCAGCGTCCTCGGCAGCAGGCGCCAGAGGAGGCGGGCGCGCCCGCCGACGGCCACGACCGCGTCCGTCGTGCGCAGTTGCATCTCGACATCGAGCGCACGCATCACAGCCAGCGGGAGCAGATGATCGAGGTGGTGCACGGTCAAGCGCTCATCGGCTTCCCCTGGTGCGCTGCGCACGTGCTCGGTGGGAGATGCCCCGGCCGTGATCAAGGCCACGTCGAGCCCGTGCTTCTGCAGGCCCGCCAGCCAGCTCGTCGCCGCCCGTATCCCCTCCTCGCCGCTGGCGACCGCCACGACCTTCACGGACCCGTTCGGCCGACGGCCGAAGTGCTCTGTGCGAGCCGCGCCCGACGTCGAGGCAGGCTGCCCGCGCAGGAGCACGAGCGTCCAGACCAGCGCGTCAGAGGCCACGTCGAGCGAGATCTTGAGCAGCCCTCGCCAGCCGTCCCGCCAGCCCTCCTCGAGGATCGAGCGGTAGAGGAGCTTGGCGATGGGCCGCAGCACGATGCCGGCCAGATAGCCATCGACCCGGGCGGGTCGCGCGAGGTGGCGGCTCTCCAGCCGCGCGTAGCGCCACGCGTCGAGCAGGGCCTCACGCAGCGTGCCGGCGAGCTCGTGCTCGAGATCGCCGCCGAGCACGAACGGTCGCCTGCGCGGTTCGATGCCCTCGTGAACCATGCGCGCCTCGTCGTGACGGTAGGCGCCTCGCCGAAACATTCGCGCGCGGTAGCCGGGGTACTTGGCCGAGGGCCCGAGCGGTCGGCCGAGGAAGTGGTTGCGCAGCGGGCACACTGCCATCTCGACATCCGAGGCCTCTGCCGCGAGCAGTCCTTCGATGCTCGCGCGCAGCTCCTCTGAGGCGCGCTCGTCGGCGTCGATCTCGAGGATCCACTCGCCGGTGGCGGCGTCGAGGGCGAGGTTGCGCTGGGCTGCGAAACCGGGCCAAGGATTCTCGATCACCCTCGCGCCGGTTGCCCGCGCGATCTCGACGGTGCGGTCGGTCGACCCTCCGTCGACGACGATCACCTCATCGCAGAAGGCGACGCTCTCGAGCGCCGCCGCGAGACGCTCCTGCTCGTCCTGGACGATCAGGCAGGCTGACAGGCGCTCCCTGGACACCCGCCGGATAGTATGGCCAGCGCGTGCGCCACGGCCGGATCGTCTCAATCCAAACGACGAACGAGCGTGGCGGCGCCGAGTACGCCAACGTGGATCTGCTCGCGGCGCTCAGGGCGCGGGGACACGATGTGGTGCTGCTGACCAACTTCCCCGACCTGGCCGCGGGAGCGGGAGTCCCGGTGCGGGCGATCGACCTCGGGCCGAAGCTCGCTCGTCGCACCGTCCTGCTGGTCGTGGCGCAGGCGCCGCTGACGCTGCTGCGCCTCGCGCGCGCTCTCAGAGCGCAGCGACCCGTGGGCGCGCTGATGTTGCACTTCAAGAAGGAGCAGCTCCTCTGCGCGCTGTTGCCGCGCAGACTCACCGGGGAGATCGTGTGGGCCGAGTGGGGACCCGTTCCGCCCCCGATGCGTCGCGGCCCGGCTCGCCTCCTGTACGCGCTCGCCGCGCGGCGAGCGCGACGGATCATGGCCATCTCCGAGGGGACCAGGCGCACGATCATCGACGCCGGCGTGCCGGCCGAGAAGGTCGACGTGGTCCCCAACCTGGTCGACGTCGATGCGGTCAAGCCCGATCCCCGCAGCAGGACGGAGCTGCGCGCTGCATGGGGCGCCGGCGAGCAGACCCTGGTCGTGGGCTGCATCTCGCGCTTTCAGCGGCGCAAGCGCAACGACGTGGTCATCGACGCCATGGCTCATCTGGACGGCGATGTGCAGCTGGTGATCGCTGGCGAGGGCGAGGAGGAGGCGGCCCTGCGCGAGCGAGCCGCGCCCTATGGGAAGCGCGTTCGCTTCGAGGCGAACGTGCGCGGTCACGTCGAGGCGTTCCTGTCGGCCTGCGACCTGCTGGTGTTCGCTCCGAGCCCGACCGAGGGCGAGCCGCGGGTGATCGTGATGGCCCAGCTCGTCGGGATCCCCGTCGTCGCCACCGACCCCGAGGGCGCGCAGGGACTGATTCCCCCGGGCGGTGGCACGATCGTCTCGCCGCATCACGATGCCCGCGCGCTGGCGCTCACGCTGGCGGCATATCGCGACGATCGCGAGCGCTGCCTGAGCGAGGGACGCACAGCCCGCGCCGCCACGCTGGAGAGTCACGCGCCGGAGCGGACGCTTCGTGCCGTCGAGCGTGCGTTCGGCCTGGATTCCTGAGACCCGGCTCACTCGGCTGCGGCAGGCTGTGCGAGTATCCGCAGGTGCGTTCTCGCGTCATGTCTGTCCTGAGCGTGCTCGCGCTCGTTCTCCTGCTGCTGTGCGCCGCCGGCTGCGCGCAGGCGAATCCGGGGAGGCCCCTGAAGGTGCAGGCCGCCTCCGCGCTGCCCCGCTCGAAGTCCTCCCACGTGATCGTGGTCATGATGGAGAACGAGGAGGCCACCAGCATCGTGGGCGATTCAGCCGCTCCCTACACAAACTCGTTGATTCGCCGCTACGGGCTGGCCACGCAGAGCTTCGCGATCGCCCATCCCTCGCTCCCGAACTACCTCGCCCTCACGAGCGGATCGACTCAGGGTGTGACCAGCGATTGCACCGAATGTCACACGAGTGCGATCAACATCGTCGACGAGCTCGAAGCCAAGCGCACCTCCTGGAAGGCATACATGGAGGAACTGCCCTCGCCCTGCTTCACGGGCGCCACGGCGGGCGGCTATGCCAAGAAGCACGATCCCTTCATCTACTACGACGACATCGCCCAGTCTTCCGGGCGCTGTCACAGGATCGTCGGCTTCGGCGCCCTCAGCAGCGACCTGCGCCGTGGGGCGCTGCCCACCTTCGCCTGGATCTCACCGAATCTGTGTGACGATGGCCACGACTGCGGGGTGAGCGGTGGCGATCGGTTCCTGCGCCGTGCGGTGCCGTCGCTCTTGCGCGAGCTCGGGCCACACGGCTACCTGGTGCTCACGTGGGATGAGGGCAGCTCGAACAGCGGGTGCTGCGGTGGGGCGCAGGGCGGGCGCATAGCCACGATCGTGGCCGGCCCCGACGTGCGTGGCGGCGCACGCTACGGCGGAGCGGTCGACCACTACGGCGTGCTCGCCACGATCGAGGAATCGCTCGGTCTGCCACTGCTCGGCGGTGCGGCCGACCCGCACAGCGGACGGCTGAGCGCTCTGTTCACCCGGCCGCCTCACATCGGCTGATGGAGTCACCTGCGATACAGCGATCGGCCTCGCCGGCGAAATTCGAGCCTCCGCTCTTTTATCGAGTGACGGGATCGCTGAACGTCCTCGTGTGGAAGCTGCCGCTGCCTCAGCGTGCGTTGGCGCGGCTGAGCAAAACCGTATACCGCAGCCCGCCGATGCCCGGCAAGGCGGTCGTGGCGATCGTCGATGCTCTGCAAGCGGCCGGCATTCGCTGCTGGATCAGCGGTGGCTGGGGCGTGGATGCGCTGGCGGGAAGACACACCCGCCCCCATGGCGATCTCGATCTGGTGGTCGAAGACAAAGACATCGAGCGCTCCGTCGATGTCCTGGCGGGGCTCGGATATTGGGAGTGGTACCGCGCCGAGTCGGAGGTGCCGCTGTTCTCGCGGGTGGTCCTGCACGATCACGAGACCGCCGGGCGGGCGGTCGACCTGCACCCGCTCGAGCTGTCGGGAACGCACGTGGAGTTCGCCTCCGGGGAGATCGAAGGCCGCCCGGTGCCCTGCCTATCGCTGTCGCTGCAGCTGAAGACGCACTCCAGCTACCGCAAGCGCTGGCGTGATCGTTCCGATCTCGCGCTGCTGCGCAAGCTGGGCGAGGGCTCGGTGACCACGCTGATCGTGCCCGTCCCGGCGGCCGACGGACTGCTCCAGAAGTCCGCTCGTGAGGGCGGCATACCGCCCCACATCACGATCTTCTACCCCTTCCTCAACGTGCGCACGATCGACGCCGAGACAGAGTCTGCGCTCGCGGCTCTGCTGCAGGAGGTTCCCTGCTTCGACTTCGAGCTGACCGATATCGGACGCTTTCCCGGCGTCGTGTACCTCTCGCCGGAGCCGGCCGCGCCCTTCGTGGCCCTGACGCAGGCGCTCGCCGGGCGCTGGCCCGATCACCAGCCATATGAAGGCGCCTACGAGGAGATCGTTCCGCACCTCACCGTCGCCTACGGGGCCTCGATACCCGGCGGCCTGGCTGAGCGGCTGCCTGTGCGGGTGCGCGCCGAGGAGGTGTGGCTGATGAGCAGGGCCGCTCGCCGCTGGACGCGGCGCAGGGCCTTTCCCCTCGGTACGTCTACGCGCGGGGACGCCCTGTAATCGCTACTAGTGGCTCCGTGCGTATTGGGAGATTGTGTTGGCGCCGTTGTTGGTGGTGTAGATGTTGTGGCCGTCGGGGCTGATTGCGATGCCTTCGGGGTCTGCTCCGGCTGCGACGGTGGCGGGGCTGAGCGCGGTGAGGATCCCGGTTTCGCTGTTGCGGGTGTATTGCGAGACGGTGTTGGTGGTCTCGTTGGTTGCGTAGACGTTGGTTCCGTCGGGGCTGACGAGGACGCATTCGGTGTATTCGCCTGCCGTGATGGCGGCGGTGGATGTGAGCGCTCCGGTGGTCGTGTTGCGCGTGAACAGCGTGACTTTCCCTGGGGAGGTGCTGTTCGCTACGTATACGCTTTTGCCGTCGGGGCTGATCGCGAGGTCGTGGGGGTTGACTCCGGCTGCGACGGTGGCGGGGCTGAGGACGGTGAGCTTGCCCGTTTCGCTGTTGCGGGAGAACTCCGAGAGGGTGTTGGAGTACCTGTTGGCCACATACACATCCTTGCCGTCCGGGCTGATCGCGATGCCCTCGGGCGAGTAGCCCGCTTCCACGCTCGCCGGCGAGAGCGGCGTGAGCGCCCCCGTTTCAGGGTTGCGCGCGTACTGCGAGACGGTCGTCGTGAACCTGTTGGCCGCATACGCGCTGCGACCATCCGGGCTCACCACCATACGCGCCACACCACTACCCGCACCCACACTCCCCGGCGAAAGCGCCGACAACAACCCGGAGCCTTCCGCTGCGAGCGCGCTCGGCGCACCGCCCAGGGATGCGACCACCAAGGCGAGGAGGAGCACGAGGGACGTGCGCCCCTGCCGCGGGCAGCGCCGAAGGGAAGGTTCGATGAACCTTCGATCACGCTCCGAGAACAGCTGTATGTCGGGCGAATTCAGGGCACGCACTCGCCTGCGGCCCATCGCCCTTGCACGCCTCCAGTAGAACATCAGTCGGGCCTCCATGACCGACGAAGATGTAAAGCGACTGTGACTATACAGCGCGCCGGCGCGATCGTCCAGGCGATTCCAGATACTCGACGCCTACTGCGGGCGGCGGGACTCAGCCCAGATCTCTGAAAGAGCCGAGCCTGCGGCCTTGCAGGGCTCGCCGCCACCCCGCTGACGTCAGGATCGCGAAGTCCCTGTCACGGTCGGGGTGGACCATGATCTCGGCACTGCCACGATCGGCGAGCCGGAGCAGATCCTCGATGGACTCGTCGGTGGGCGTGGGGCCCAGTCGGTCGATCCCGTAGAAGTAGTCGGTCGTGGTCTGTCTGCGGGCGATGAGCGCGTGACGGGATCTGCGCAGCAGGGCAGTCAGGCCATCTCGACCTCCATCGCCGCCGCCCGACTGGCCGGTGCGTACCGGCATGCCCTTGGGAAGCGCCATCAGCACGGTGGGGCTCAGATGCGCGTGGTTGTGTCCGTCGATGTGACTCGGATCGCCGCCGAACAGCTGGCGAAACCGCTCGAGCTGGTCCTCGACGCAGCGCCGTGCACAGGCGCTCATCACCGGATTGAACGTGAAGCGCCTGAGGCGCCTGCCGGCGAAGTAGCGCGCGAGCCGCGCCTGGCGTTCGCGTACCGGCAGGGGCGCGGCCGGATCCTCGAGCTCCTGCGTCACGTTGAGATGCAGGCCGACGGCAAGCCCCCGAGAGCGTCCGATCTCGGCCGCGCGCTCGGAGTCGCTCATGTAGACCATCGCGCTCGTGCTGGTGATGCCACCGCTCGCGAAGCACTCGGCGATCCTGTCCGTCGCGAGTCGATTTCCGCCGAAATCGTCGGCATTGATGATCAGCAGGCCAGGCACGCGAGGAGTCTAGCCCGGCGCCCCGGCGGCTCGGCGCGGCGACCGCGTGTCCAGGGATACTGTGGCTCGCCCAAGCGCGGGCGACGCACAATGTCGACTTCCGCTCGCACTGCCACCCGGCAACGCGCCGTCCACGATGTCCTGATGCAGGTCGTCGTGCGCGTCCTGAACCTGGCTCTCGGCGTGGTCGTCACCGCGCTGATCGCGCGGACCCTCAAAAGCGCGGGCTATGGCGAATGGTCGACGATCTTCGCGATCCTCAGCCTGACGAGCTACTTCATGAGCTTCGGCGCTGAAAGCATCGTGGTGCGCGAGGCCGCCCGCGATCCCGAGCGCGAACGCGAATGGCTCGGGGCGATCATGGCCATGAGGCTGATCGCGCTCGCCCCCGTGATGCTGATCTCACTCGGCGCGATCCTGCTGGTCCAGCAGAGCCACACGATGCTGCTTGTGGGGCTGATCCTCGTCGTATTCATGCCCTTCGACGGGATCGGCGTGCTGCAGCTCGTCTTCCAGCTGCGGGTCAACAACCGCATTCCGATGCTGGTGCTCACGATCAGGAGCGTCCTGTGGGGCGTCGCGGTGCTCGTGATCTATGAGCGCGGGGGCGGCATGGTCGCGCTGGCGATCGCGCTGGTGCTCACCAACCTGGCCGGTTCGATCGTGCAGACCGTGGCCGCGCTGCGGACGCTCGGACGCTGGCCGCGGCCATCTCGCGCACGGCTGGGAGAGCTGCTGCGGGCGAGCCTGCCGCTCGGCCTCACCGGCATGCTGGTGGTGGGATACGGGCGCATCGACCAGGTGATCGTGCTGCAGGCGGTCGGCAGCAGGGCCGCCGGTCTCTATGGCGCTGTGTACAGCGTGCTGGACCGTGCGCACTTCGTGCCCATCTCCGTGCTCGTCACTCTGGCGCCGATCATGGCCGCCGCGTGGCCGACCGATCCCACGCGCATGCTGCGCGCGGCCCGTCTGACGGCGGAGTTGATGGCGATCACCTCGCTCGGCGCGCTCGCGTTCGCATCGGTCGCCGCGACGCCGCTGGTGCGTCTCTTCTTCGGGCCCGACTACACCGCGGCGGCGCCCGCGCTGCCGGTGCTCGGCGGGGCATTCGTGTTCATCTGCTTCGGCTATCTGAACGGCAACCTGATGGTGGTGCTCGGGCTGCAGCGGCGCTTCCTGAAGATCAGCCTGATGGCGCTCATCTTCAACCTCGCAGGCAACCTCGTGCTCATTCCGCTCACCGGCTTCATCGGCGCGGCATGGATGACGCTGGCGACCGAGATGCTCGTGTGCGCCATGTGCCTCTCGGCGATCCTGCGCGAGCTGAAGCGTCCCTTGCCGCGCCCCGGACGGATCACCCGCACCGTCCTGGCGGCAGCGCTTCTGTTCGGCGCCCTGAGCGGGCTGAACGCGCTGAGCGCATCGCTCGTCGTCCTCGTGCTCGCCGCGTGCGCGCTCTACCCCATGCTGCTGCTGGGTCTCGGGGCGCTGGGGCGCGAGGACATCGCGGTCGTCCTCAAGCGCGCCGAGCTGACCTGAGTGGGCGCTCAGAACGGCGCTCACAGCCGGCTCATGCCCACAGGCGCCGCAGTCGCGCTCGGCGGCGCGCGGCCGACATGTCGATCATGCTGTCGTTGAGGTCGTAGTCACCGCGCTGTGCCTCGGGGATGTCCCCCGCCTCGATGCGTTCGATCAGGCGCGGCAGCGCAAGGTAGAGCTCCGGGGAGCGAAACGGCGGGTGCAGCGACCACATGCCAGGATCCGCGCCCAGGAAGTCCACACGCGAGAGCCCTGCCTGCTCCATCGCGTCGCTGATCAACAGCTCCGCCGCGCGATAGGGAGGGTTGCCATGCAGCTTCGCCTTCATGCGGCTGGCGAGGCGGGCCGGTCCCTGCAGCTTCAGTGGCAGCAGCCGCTCGCGCAGACGTTGGCGATCGATCAGGAACAGGCGTGTGCTGAGAGTGGGGAAGCGGAACGCGAGCGAATCGCACTCGAAGCGGGCCCCTGACTGCCTGCGCAGTCTCGCCTCGGCCATCGGTGGCCCCGGGAGGGGGCTGCAGGCCAGCACGTCGGTGTGCCCCTCCAGCAGCCGGCAGGCCTCCGCCACCCACGTTTGACTGCCGCCGCCGAACATCAGGTCGGAGTCGAGGTGCAGAACGAGCTCGTGCCGGGCTGTGTGCAGACCGTGAAAGTAGGGGTAGACCGGGGCGCCCTTGGTGTCCTTGGCGGGCATCGTCGGGCGCTCCAGGAAGCTCTCGGCGACCTCGCGCATCGCCTCCGCTCCGTAGTCCACAGTCATCACATGCGCGTGGGGGTGCTGTCTGCAGAGCTCTCCCAACAGCTCCTCCATCGGCCCCTTGCGCTCCTCCCAAGCCTCGCCGAAGCGGCCGCCGTGCTTCGTGCGGTGCAGGTCGAGCGTGAAGAGGATCTCCTGCACCTGGCCCCCCCATTGGCGCAACTGATGTGGGAGCACGCTCTTCGCGTGGGGCAGGTCGGTGGGGGCGACGTTGACCTGCAGCGTCACGGGTGGAGCCTGGCCCATCCCGCGTCACGCTACCAACAGCTTGCGCAGCAGCTCGGCCATGCGCCCGGTCTGGACGCCGGCGTCGTAGCGCAACTCGCAGCGCGCTCGTGCGCTCGCGGCCAGCTCGGCGCGTCGCTGTGGGCTCTCGAGCAGCCCACGCAGGCCTTCTGCCAGCGTGCGACGGTCGCTGTGGGGTACGAGCACGCCGACGCGACCACCGTCCAAGAGGTCGGGGATACCCCCTATGCGGGTGCCGAGCACCGGCGTTCCGCACGCCATCGCCTCGAGCACGGCCCACGGCGCGGCGTCCCCCTTGGTCGGTAGGCAGAAGACGTCTGCGTCCTGCTGCAGGCGCAGCAGCTCGGGGTCTGACGGCCCGAGGCGGTGCACGCGCACGCCGGGACGCTCCCGTACAGCCGCCGGGGTCACGATGTCGAGGTCGACCGTGACCCCCAGATCGTCGCCGAGGGCGGCCAGCAGGTCCTCCCCGCCCTTCCTCTCGAAGCGACCTCCCACGAACAGGACCCGCGGTCGCTCGCGCGCGCTGCGGGCAAGCGGGCGGTAGCGCTCGAGGTCGATGCCTGGATGGTGCTCCACGACGTGTGCCTGCGGCGCGCTGCGCTCCACCGCCCGGCGCGCCCATGCGGTCCACGCGAGCACCAGCGCGGCTCGGTTCAGAGCGCGCCGCTCCAGGGCGCAACTTGCGGCGATCGTGGCGGCCGCGTAACTTGGAGGGCGCCACGCAGGCATCTCCCACCAGTCGCGCACGGTCGTGTCGAGAGACAGGGCCACCGGTAGCGCGGCCATCGTGTGGCCCATCGCGAACGCCACCGAATGGCTGTGCACGTGGACCACGTCCGCGGGCCACGCGCGCAGCTCACGCTGCAGCGCAGAGCGGGCGCGCAGCGACTGCACGACATGCCAGCGCGACGCCCCGAAGTCCAAGCTCGCCTTGGTGAGCAGCGGCAGCTCGCGGGTCGCCGTCCGTGCCAGTCTCCCCATCGGCGCCAGTCCGGCAAAGTGCGCGCTCACATCCGCGATGCCCGGCAGCCCGACCCGCAGAGCGGCTTCGAGCTGCCCCTGCCCCATGATCTGATGGCCGAGGTTTCCCTCGTTGAAGAACAGCACTCGCATGCGCGCTCACCGTAGCCGCCGGCGATGCCGACCGCGGATCCACCTAGGCGGATCCCGGCCGGCTCCATCCGGTCGCCGTGGCGCCCAGTTCCCACGCGCCCGGCCGGCGGGGGTCCTCCAGGCTCGCCGGGACCTCCAGGATCCAGCGTTCGTGCACCGCGGCCAGCGCCTGGTGGAGATCCTCGACTGAGGCAAACTCGCTTGGATCCAGCGGCTCACCGACGTCTGCGTGCATGCGGTGGCCGTCACGTCGCGCCCGCATCGGCACGATCGGCACCCCGGCCTGGACGGCGAGCCGCGCGCTGCCCGTCGCGAGCATGACCGGCTTGCCGAGGAAACGCGTCTCGCCGCCGCCGGGCATGTCGAAGAAGAGCTGTACGACCTCGCCCTGCTCGAGCAGGGCCTGCAGCACCGGGAACGACCCGACAGAGGGCACGAGTCGCTCGTCGCGGGCTCTGATCGCCGTCCACCACCGGTCCAAGCGCCGGTCCCAATCTCCCGATCCGGCCGATTCGAAGAGCCATGGAGCGACAACCGAGTAGGGCGTGTGTCCGAGCGCGAGCACTCGCGCCATCGAGAGGAACATCGTTCCGAGGTGGCAGACGCTGATCAGCACGCCGCCGTCGCGCGCGAGCGTCCGGCGCAGCCTCTCATCAGAGGCGGCGTCGATCGCCGGCACGATCCATGGTCTCCAGAACATGACCTCGTACACCTCGGTCTCGATCAGGTGCTGGCGTGCAAGCGCCGTGACCTCGCCCGCCCGAGCCGTGCCTGCGACGATCGCCTCGATTGCAGCCAACGCGCGCTGGCGCGCCTCGGGATCCCGCTCCCAGAGGGCCCGCCCGCGAGCTTCGGCCCTCGCCACGGCGATGCGAAGCGGCACCATGCGTCGAAGCCACGGGGTGGTGCGCAGGCGCATGCGCGGTCCGGCCGGAGCGGATCGGCGTCGCTGCAGCGGGCGCCTCGCTGCGTCCAGCGCATCGCCCAGATCGGAGGTGATCTCAACGGCCATCTGTGTCTTCATCGTCCTTGAATCGCACGGACCTGAGGGTCGGCCCGAACATCTTGCGCGGGCGCGCTCACGTGGCCGTCCCCATAGCCCTGGAGCGAGAGCGCTCTGGCGGGCGCACTACCGTGTGCAGCGCCATGCGCATCCTCGTCGTCTCCACCCTCTATCCCCCCGTCGCCTTCGGCGGCTACGAGGTCGAGTGCTCAGCCGTCGTCGAACGCCTGGGCGAGCGCCATCGGGTGCTCGTGCTCACGAGCGATCACGACCGCGCGGACGCCCCCGAGCAAGCGGATGTGCGCCGGGAGCTCGCGCTGCTGGCTCCCGACGCCGCCGGGGCCATGCGCGCGCCGCTGGCATCGCTGCGGGCTGTCGGGACCGCACGGCGGGCGCTCGAGTGGGGGCCGGACCTCGTGTATGTGTGGAACGGCTCCTCGATCCCCCAGGCGGCGCTGCGAGTGCTCGGCGACAGCGGTGTTCCGCTCGCCTTTCGCGTCTGCGAGCACTGGTTCGGGCGCCTGTTCGTGGAGGATCAGTTCCTGCGAGAGCTGTTCCCGCGCCATCGAGATCCGGCGCGTGCCGCATGGGCGGGGGCCTGTCGCGCGTTCAACGGGCTGCCGTCGCTGCGCCTCGACCCCGCGGCAGGGCTGCGCGCTGCGATCTCTTGGAACTCCGAGGCGATCAGGCAGATGGTCGAGGTGCCCGCGTTCGTCCAGCCGGTGCTCGAGCGAGTTGGACACTCGGTCCCCCGCTACGGCGAGCTGTATGACGCGGTGGTTCGCGAGCCGGCGCTCGAGCCGGAGATCGTGTTTCTCGGCCGGGTCACGCAATACAAGGGCCTCGCGGTGGCGATCGAGGCCGTTGCCCTGCTGCGCTCGGAGCACGAGATCTTCGCCACGCTCGGCGTGGTCGGACCGGAGGCGGAGGACTACGGAGCCCAGATGCGAGAGCTGGCCGAGGCTCTCGGCGTTGCCGATTCCGTGCGTTGGCACGGCCCGACGCCGCCCGAGCAGGTAGCCGCGCTGCTCGCGAAGGCGAGCGCGATGATCGTGCCCTCGGTCTGGCGTGAGCCATTTCCGCTCGTGACGATCGAGGGTGCGCTCGCCCGCGTGCCGCTGGTCGCCTCCGATGTGGGAGGGATCGGTGAGGGAATGCACGACGAGGAGCACGCGCTGCTGTTCGCGCCGGGCGACTCGGCGGCGGCGGCGGCGGCACTGGCGCGCACGCTGCGCGAGGTGGAGCAGACCGCCGCACGGGTGGGGCGGGCCTACGAGCGGGCACAGGAGTTCCGGATCGGCCCATACCTCGATGCGCAGGAAAGCTTCGTCCTGGACGCCCACTCGGCGTTGCAGGCTCGCGGGACGCCCGGTCGCGACCTGGGGAATCTGAGGGGCGCCGAGGCCTAAAGCGTGCCGTTGGCCCTGTCGATAGATGGGTATCATCGACCCTGGTGACCTCATCAAACCCGGTGGCATAGCCCTGCCCGATCCCGAGCCCGCACCCGACATCTCAAGCGCTCCGACCGTTTCGCCGTTTGAGCTGCTTTCGGTTCTGTGGCGACGGAAGCTCGTCGTGATCGTCGTGGTCGTGCTCAGCGTCGCGGTCTCGACGGTGCTCTCGGTGCGCTCCACCAAGGAGTACTCGGCCACCGCCGAACTCCTCTTCCGCGAACCGGGCTTTGCCCAGGCTCTGTTTGGCAGCAACCTCTTCTCGACGGGACAGCAGGAAGCGCAGCGCACGACCCAGACCAACATCGACGTCGTCACCTCGCTCAACGTCGGCGCGGAGGCGGCGAGCCTGCTGGCGAATCGCTTCCACGCCCATGAACCGGTGCAGTCGCTCGTGGGCTCGATCTCGGTCACGCCCAGCGCCGGCGCGGAAATCGCGATCATCAAGGCGACCCGCCTGCATCCCCAGGAAGCCGCGGCCGTCGCCAACGCGTTCGCCGAAGGCTACATAATCTATCGACGCCAGACGGACCGCGCCGCGGTCGCCCAGGCCGAAGAACTCGTGAGCCAGTCGCTCAAGACCGCCTCGCCGGCTGAGGCGGTCAAACTCGACGAAAGCCTGCGTCAGCTCGGCGTGTTGCGATCGCTGCAGACCGGCAGCGCTGAGGTGATCGCGCGGGCGCAGCCCAACTCCACACCGGTCTCCCCCAAACCCAAGCGGGACGCTCTGCTGGGGTTCGTGGTCGGACTGCTCGTCGGCTGCGGGTTGGCGCTTCTGGTCGACTTCCTCGACCGTCGGTTGAAGACGATCGACGACTTCGAACGGGTATGTCCCGATTACACGCTGCTGGCGACGGTGCCTCACACGCGCTCCAATCTGACGGCCGCTCAGCATTCCGCCGGCCCCGGGGGCGAGGCCTACCGCATGTTGCGGGAGGGGATGCGCTTCGTCGATCCCACCGGGCTGGCGCGGTGCTTCTTGATCACCAGCGCCGACGAAAGCGAGGGCAAGAGCACGGTGGCGGCCAATCTCGCCTCGGCGCTCGCCGCGGTCGGGCGCCGCGTGATCCTGGTGGAGGCCGACATGCGCCGTCCGGCAGCAGCGGCGCAGCTCGGGATCAGCCGCAACCTCAAGGGCCTCTCGGACCTGCTCATCTCGGATGCGGATCTCGACACGCTGCTCGTACCCGTCGGCGAGGAGTCGGGGCTCCTGGTGCTGCCGAGCGGGACGATCCCCCCCAACTCCTCCGACCTGCTCAGCGGAGGACGCATGGGGGAAGTCCTCGCACGCGCAGCCGAGTCCGCCGACATCGTGATCGTGGACTCCCCTCCGCTGCTGCCCGTCGCCGATACGCGCGTGCTGCTGAGGCTATCCGAGGTCCACGGGGTGATCATGGTCGGACGAGTCGACGTCAGTCGTCGCGATCGTGTCCGGGCGGCACGCCACGTCCTCGCTCAGAGCGGACAGCGGGTCTTCGGGCTGGTGGTGACCGACGTCAAGATGACCGCCGCGAGCAACTACTACTACTACGACGAGCCCAGCCAGCCCAACGAGCGCCCGCGTCGCAGCCGAGTGGGCGCCTCCGTCTGACGCGCGACCCCTTCGGGCCTGGTGAGTCGTGTGACGCGAGTCGAGAGCACGCCTCCCATGAGTCCCAGGACGAGGTCGATCTGAGCCCAGTAGAAGCTGTCGTAGAAGACGGTCACGACGGCCATGCCGAGGATGCCCAGAGCCAGTGACAGCTCGAATCTCGGCGCCAATCCGAGGCGCAGGCATCGCCCCAGCACTCGCAGCGCCACGCCGATCGGAATCACGGCCGCCAGGAGCCCGACGAGCCCCATGTCCACCGAGATCGAGAGATAGCCGTTGTCGATCGCCCCGATGCTCGTCTTGTTGGCGGCTTCCTTCCCGGAGAAGCCCGGGGCCTGCGCACCGAAGAACGGTCGCTTGGAGACTTCTTCCAGCGCATAGCCGTAGCTCCACTTACGGTGCGTCACCGAGTCGCTGCTGGTGATGTTGGAGCCGAGTCGCTTTTCCACGATGTGATGCAACGAGCCGGTGCTCAGGACGAGGACGACCAAGACCACGAGGCCCGCAACGATCGCTCCCAGCCCGCGCGCGTTCCCCGCCCTCGCCTGCAGAAGCACGGCGACCATCAGCATCACCGCGATGGCGACCCAGGAGCTCCGCGATTCGCTGAAGATGAGCAGGGCGGCGCTGCCCGCGGCCACGCCGCCGGCCAGAAGCCGCGAGCGGTTGTAGGCGTACAGCAGAGCGGCGGGGAGCAGCCCTACGACGAGTGCGCCGTAGGTGATCGGGTAGCCGACGAAATAGCCGATTCGGTTGGTCGGCGCTTTCGTGTACGCGTCGATCCCCAGCAGCCCGAGCACCAGCAGCGCACCGAAGGCCGCGGCGAGCAGCCCGCGGCCGTCGCCAAAGCGTCGGGCACACAGAAACGTGACGCCGCCGAACAGGAAGCCGACGATCTCGACTTCGATCAGGGCGGAGATGCTGCCGAGGCTCGCGTAGATCAGGATCGCGAGGCCCGCGAACAGCAGCCCCATGAGCAGGCTGGCTCGACTTGGACGCGTCCTGCGCCCGCCGGTCGCCAGCGACCACAGCCACGGCACGAGGGGGGCGGCTGCGACGGCCGCGCAGAGGACCTTCTGCTTGAAGATCGGCGGTTCCGCTTTCGTCGAGACGAACGGATACCAGGGGACCACCGCCACGATCGCGATCGCCCACGGGAACGCTCGCTCTCCTGCCATCGCCAGCCCCAGGATCGCCGCGAGGCTGATGCACAGCAGGATCGCGTCGCTGGGCTTTCGCACCGCGATCGCCCCGCCCGCGAGTCCGAGCAGAACGCCTGCCGCGAGGATGAGATGCCTGCGCGGAAGTACGCTCATCGTCCGCTCGCGCCCATGTCCGCGCTACAGGCTAGCGCGTGTCGAGACAGAGCTTCGCGACTGGAACGCCCTCTCGGCGACGCCTGCGAGCCCGCGCCGCTGGGTTGCCCCAGGGCGCGGGCCCGCTTGACCGCGTGGCTTACGCGTTCTCCTTCTTGGCGATTTCTTCGAGCACTCCGAGCACGGGGCGCGGACTCCAGCTGCCGCTGACGAAGCCCCATTTGGCGGTGGAGCTTTCGTCGTGTGATTCGTAGAACCAGATCCCCTTGACGTAGCCGGTGGCGATCAGTTCGGTGTAGACCGCGCGTACGAGTTCCGCCTGTTGGGCCGGGGAGGCCGAACCGGTGGCGCCGCCCGCTTCTGCGCGAACCCCGAACTCGCTGACGTAGAAGTCGGTGTTCGCGAATCCAAGCGACACCGCCTGGTTGTGCTCGGCCACGAGCGCGCCCGGTCCCCAGTTGTCTTCCTGGTTTTCGCCGGGCTTCCCATACGGGTGGTTCGTGAAGCCGGCCACGATCGTCTTGAGCGTGGGCTGTGCGCGGAGCGCGTCGCCCAACCAGCCCCCGCCGTACTGAACCAGCGACCAGACGCCGTTGGGGTCGTAGTCGCCGTAGTCGTTGAAGAGGAGCTTCACGCCGGTCACGCCCGCTGCCTTCACGGCGTTGTCGAGGGACACGTACATTTCTGCGTACTTGACAGGTTCCGCCTGACCGCCCTTGAGGAACATCTCGTTGCCGACCTCCATCAGCGTGTCACCGTTGGCGGCGGCTTCCTTGACTTCGGCCAGGGCTTTGGCGGTCCATGACGCGGTTTCGACGGTGGCGAGCCGGGATCCGTCGGGCGTGTTGCCCACGATCACGATGTTGTTCGTGAAGCCTTCTTCTCTGGCGTGCTGGGGCGTGTTGAGCCCTGCCCCCGCCTCGATCCGTGCCGAGCGGAGTCCCGCCGCGAAGGTTTTCTTGGCCACTTCTGGGCCCCAGCCGAGCGCGTCGTTGGTGCCGATGATGACCCCGCTGGCCGGCGGTGTCACCGGGGGTGTGGGTTCGACGGGGGCGGCCGGGTAGGTGATCGACACTTCAGGCGCCCAGGCGCTGCCGTTGACGGCCGTGCGGATGCTGTAGTAGACCGTTGCGCCCGCTGCCGGCGTGGGTGTGAAGGAGGTGCCGCTGAGGACCGTGTACTGCGCGGCCTGGCCCGCTGCGTGCTGCATCAGCACGTAGGTGCTCACGCCGCCAACCTGGTTCCATCTCAGGATCTGGCCGGAGACCGTGAGCACGGGGGCGGCCTGTGTGTCGACCGTTTCGACCGGGGGGGTCGGTTCGGTCGGAGAGCCGCCTTCCGCTTCGGCGGGGCGCGGGTAGGAGATCGAGACGGTGGCCGACCAGCTCGACCCGCTGAGCGCGGTGCGAATCCGGTAGGCGACGGTCGCGCCCGGCACGGGCGGCGGCGTCACGGAGGTGCCTTTGACGAGCGCGTAGGAGGTCGGCTGCCCGGGTACTTTGGTTTCGACGACATAGGTGGTTACCCAGGCGACTCGCGCCCATTTCAGGGTCTGTCCCGAGACGCTGAGCTGGGGGGCCAGCAGCGCCATCCTGTACCTCGCGCTCGCCGCTCCGCGGTTGGAGCGTGCGGCCTTTGCGAGCGCCTGCGAGGCGAGCGCCAGCCTCGAGCCGGCCTGCTGAACGGCGCGGCGCTCGGAGGCGCAGCGCGCGGGGTGCCTGCTGACGCACTGCTTGAGGGCCTTGGCGTCGGTGACGAGTAGCCGGTCGGCGCGCGCGCGGCGCGAGGCGGCGCGCGTCAGGGAGCGGGGCATCACGCGGGAGGCTGTGGCCCTGGGGCCAGAGGCGGTTGTGCGCGCGCTGGCGGCGACAGGGCTTGCTGCGATGCCTGCGCTTGCCAGCACGGTGAGGGCCGCGACTGTGAGCGAGCGCGATGCCCGCCGGTGAGCTGGTTGCGCGCCGGGGAGGGAATTCGTGGACTGCATGCGTCAACTCCTTCGGTGGCTGGGCGGTCTGCTGGAGACCCCTGGCTTTGCGAGCCCGCCTCACGGCGGGGGTGCCTTTTCGAGAATTTGCGAAGACGCTTGCGAAGTGACCCGGCGTCCTCGCCTACTAAAGCTCTGCAATGAACCTCTCGGTGGAGCGCGACCCGTTCTTTAGCTCCGATGAGCCAACTGGACGCGAGATGAGATGTGCACGGCTTTTTGCAGATGGCCGCTACGTAGAAGTCCGCAGCAGCGCGCTCAGCGCCTCGATCGAGTAGCGCTCTGCGACCAGCTCGCGCCCGTGGCGGGCGAGCTCCAGGCCGCCGTCGCGCAGGATCCCGACGAGCGCCTGCGCGAACTGCTCGCCGTGCTCGGCGATCACGCAGTCACGCCCGTCGCTGACGGCGAGGCCGGCGGCGGCGCGCGGGGTGGCGACGACCGGCAGGCCGTAGGCGAGCGCCTCGATGAACTTCAGTGGCGTGCCTCCGCCTTGGAGCAGGGGAACCACGGCGCAGGAGGCGCGCGCGTAGGCTGCGCCGAGATCCTCGACGAAGCCCACCGGCTCGACGCGCGGGTCCACGCCGGGCATCGCCGGCAGGCCAGCCCCGACGAGCGTGAGCCTGGTGTAGGGCAGCTCCGCCCAGACCCGCGGGAAGACCTCGTCGAGCAGGAAGCTCAGACCGTTGCGGTTGGGCGTGTAGAAGAAGCTCGCGACGAAGATCACGCGCGGCTCGGGCTGGGGGAGGGACACGGGTGTGATCCGCGCGAGGTCGACCACGTTGGGCACGTAGCGCAGGTGCGCGGTGGGGCACAGCTCGCGCGCGCCCGCGATGTCGGCCTCACTGACCATCCATGACTCGGCCGCGCTCTCGAGCAGCCTGCGCTCGAACCTGCGCAATGTCTGGGCGGCTCCGAACCTGCGCCGGTCGATCTGATGGCGGAAGCCGGACTCGAGGTTGTGGGCGTTGTAGATGATCGGGCGGTGGCGCGCAAGACGCGCAAGCGTCGCCGCCGCGACCGGGCCGTCGGCGATCACGCGGCCACAGTCCGGCCTTTCGGCCAGTCGCATGGCGGCGTTCCCGAGCTCTCTGGATATGCCACGCGCGAGCGCAGCGGGGACGCCCGTGAGGCGAGCGCCCGCGTAGGTGAGAAGACGTCCCGCTCCACGCGAGGGCGTGACCCCGTGCAGCTCGATGCCCGGGATCTCCTGGAAGGCTCTGTCGGGTTCCGGCGCGTCGAAGTTGACATACAGCAGTCGCAGGCCGCCCTGTGCGGCGAGCGCTCGCGCGATGCCGTAGGTGCGCAAGACGTGCCCCGAGCGCAGCACCGGAGTGTGGACTGTGACGAGCAGATCCTTCACAGCTCTTCGATCGCGGCGGCGATCTCCTCCAGGCGGCGGTCCCACGAGTGGCTCGCGGCGCCGCGCGAGCGCTCTGCCCTGCGCTGAGGGCTGTCGTGGGCGAGCACCTCCTCGAGCAGCTCCACGATGCCCTCCGGGTCCGACGCCGTGTCGATCTCGGCGATCTCCGACAGCGAGGGCAGGGGTGTTGCGACCACCGCCAACCCGGCTGCCAGATACTCATAGACCTTCATCGGGAAGATGCTGTTGGTGAGCTCGTTGCGCGCGTACGGGATCAGCCCGGCGTCGGCGCCTCGCAACACGCTCGGAAGCTGCTCGTAGGCACGTCTTCCGAGCAGGTGCAGGTTCGGCTCCGCCGCAAGCATCGACACGTCGGTGCGGGGGTCACCGGGGCCGACCGGGCCGACGAGCGCGAAGGACCAGTCGCGTCTGGCTCTGGCAAGTCCCACCAGCAGCTCCATGTCGAGCTTGGTGGAGACGACTGCGCCGATGAACACGATTCGTGGGCGTGGCAGCGCGGCGAGCGCCGGATCGACCGGACCGTCCCGCAGGGCGGCGGCGAACATGTCCGTGTCCGCCACGTTGGGCGCATACATCACCTTGTCTGATACTTTGCGCAACCGCTCGGCGAGACCGGGAGCGCTCGCCAGCACCAGATCGGCACGTCTCGCGAAGCGCTCCTCGGCTGCCGCGAAGGTGACGCCATCGATCCCCGGCTGGGCGGCGATGTCATCGACGCAATGGTAGATCACGAGCTCGGGGTCGAGCGCGTCGAGAAGCACCTCCGCCTGTGGGACATATGCCCACAGGATCGGCCGGCGCATGCCGAGCTTGCGGGTGGCGCGTCGCACGAGCGCAGGCAGCAGGCGCCGGTTGAAGGCGCGCGCCGCGCGGTTGGAGTGCAGCGGCAGCACGAGCGGGGAGAGGACGTGAAGACCATCGGTCGCACGGGGGCCGCGCAGCCCGTTGCGCAGCCGCTCGACGATCCGTTTGAGGTCCCGGCCGGCGAGCTGCGGACGGCGCAGGCCCAGCGACTCGACGAACAGCACCCGATTCTCGCGCGCGAGGCGACTCATGAGATGGTGCTGGTTGGTCTGGAGGTCGGTGTCCCAGTCGGCGAAGCCGACACACACGATGTCGCGATTGCGAAGGCGCGGACGTTCGGTCATCGCGGGGCATGATCCCAGGTGGCCGCGAGCGCGCCTTGCCATGAGCGCCGCATCGGCGCGCCAGCACGCGTGGCGGTAGACCGGACTGGGTAGTCTCGCGGCGGTGAACGCCGATGCCTCGAACAGCCTGACGCCGCGCGATCTGGAGCAGTTGCGCACGGCGCACCTGCTGTTCGACGCCGAGTTGCAGGGCGGCACGCTCGCCGCGGAGGCGCTCTCCGCGCCCGAGGTCCGTCGTGCCACCGCGGTGAGCCGCGTCCCGTCGCGCCCGCTGCGCCTGGCCCAGCAGGTTCGCTACAGGTTGGGAGGTCTGCGCTTCGACTCCGCGGTGCTCGAGCCGCTGCTCGCCGCCCGTCGTACGGCGCTCGGGGCCCGGAGCGCGGCGCCGCCGCGCTTTCTGATCCGCGTGGATGAGTTTCCCCACTACATGGCCGAGGACGAACCGGAGCGCTTCGGCGTGGCCCGCTTCGAGCGCTTTCACGAGATCATGAGCGCTTCGGGCGTTCCGTATCTGCTGGCGGTCCTGCCCCGGGTCAGCCATGAGCCGCTCGCCCCGACAGCGACGGGCTCGAGGGCGCTCGAGGCGGAGGAGCTCGAGATGCTCACCCGCCTGCGGGGTGAGGGGGTCACGCTGGCCCTGCACGGGCTCGACCATCGCACCCGCTTCGCCTCGCCACGACGCCATTCGGAGCTGTGCGGGTTGACCGATGCCCAGCTGGAGAGCCTGCTGGACGAGGCGCTCGGCGAGCTCGCCCCTCACGAGATCCGTCCGCAGGTCTTCGTGGCGCCATACAACCGCTTCGACCCCGGCCAGTTCCGCGCACTCGCGCGTCGCTTCACGATCGTGTGCGGCGGCCCGGAGTCGATCGGGCTGATGGGCTTTCAGGGTGCGCCGCAGTGGCGAGGCGAGAGCGTCTACCTGCCCTCATACGCCCCGTTCTATGGTCATTGCAATGAGATCCTCCCGGCAGTCGAGCGCATGATCGAGCAGGCCTGCGGGTTGTGGATACCCCTTGTCCTGCACTGGGGCTGGGAGGCCGACGATGGCTTCTCGGATCTCGAAAGCCTCCTCGCGCGCGTGGGGCCGCACGCCGCCGACTGGGGCGAGCTCGCGAACGCGATCGAGCGCAGCCGTGCGGCCGGCAGCAGGTCACACCGGTGAGCGATGGCCTGATCGAGGATCTTCGCCGGCGCTTTCGGCGCGTGGCAGTGGTCCATGACTGGCTCACGATCCCGGGCGGATCCGAGCAGGTCGTGCTCCAGCTGCTCGAGATGTTCCCGCAGGCCGAGCTGTTCACCTCGGTGTACGACCCAAAGCCGTGGCCGGCCCAGATCAAAGAGCGCCCGGTGCATGCCTCCTACCTGAACCGGATCCCCGGCGCGGTGCGCAACTACCCAAAGCTGCTGCCGCTGATGAACCACGCGTTTCGCTCGTTCGACCTCTCAGGCTTCGATTTGGTGCTCTCGAGCAGCCACGCCTGCGCCAAGAACGTGCGCACGCCGCCCGGCGTGCTTCACGTCTGCTACTGCCACACGCCGATGCGCTACGCCTGGGAGGAGGGCTTTCTCACGGGGGAGCAGGTCCCCGGCCTGCTGCGCCCGCTGATTCCTGCGCTGCTCGCGTGGCTTCGCCGCCAGGATCGCGCCGGGGCCGCGGGGCCGGACGTGTTCGTGGCCAACTCGAGCTACGTGGCCGACCGCATCGGCCGCTACTACGGGCGATCGGCCGAGGTCGTGCACCCGCCGATCGACGTGGATCACTTCCTCGCCCTGAAACGCTCGCCGGAGGACTTCTACCTGGTCTTCGGGCGCGTGGTGCCCTACAAGCGCGTCGACCTCGCCGTCGAAGCCTGCGCCCGTCTGGGGCGCAAGCTCAAGGTGGCGGGGGGCGGCCGGGCGCTCGAGGCCGTGCGCAGGAGCGGTGACGGCAGCGCGGAGTTCCTGGGCAAGGTCTCCGAGGCACAGCGCGATGCGCTGCTCGGTGGCGCCCGCGCGCTGCTCTTCCCGGGGGAGGAGGACTTCGGCATCGTGCCCGTGGAGACGCAGGCCGTGGGGACCCCCGTGATCGCCTACGGCGTGGGCGGAGCGGCGGAGTCGGTGCTGGACGGGAGCACGGGCGTGCTCTTTGGCGAGCAGAGCGTGACGGCGCTTGCCGAGGCGATCGAGCGCTTCGAGGGTCTCGAGCTCGACGAGCAGCGCGTGCGCGAGAATGCCCGCGGTTTCGGCGAGGCGCGCTTTCGGGCAGAGCTCGCAGCGGTCATCGACAGGGCCGCGAGCGCGCGGCGCGGGGCCCCCGCGGGCGAGCATGGCTGACCTGTCCGGCGCCGGGTAGTGTTGGCCACATGCGCGAGGTGCTCCCCGGGGTCTTCCACTGGACGGCTCCGCATCCGAAGATCCACATCGAGGTCTCCTCCTACTGGCTGGAGGACTCCGGGGTCCTGATCGACCCGCTGGTGCCACCGCAGGAGGGTCTGGACTGGTTCGCCGAGCGCCCGGTCCCGCCGAGTGCGATCCTGCTGTCGAATCGCCATCACTACCGCGAGTCAGATCGCTTTGCCGAGCGCTTCGGCTGCACCGTTCACTGCAATCGGCGGGGCCTGCACGAGTTCTCAGACGAGCAGGCGGTCGAGGGCTTTGACGTCGGCGAGCAGCTCCCGGGCGCAGCGGTGGCGGTCGAGTTCGGCGTCATCTGCCCTGACGACACGGCCCTGTATCTGCCGGGCGTGCGAGCTGTGGTGTTGGCCGACGGGATCGTGCGGGGCGGTCCGCATGGGCAGCAGGACAAGCTCGGCTTCGTCCCGGATTCGCTGATGGACGACCCGCCGGCCACCAAGCGCGGCCTGCTCGAGGCGTGCTCGCGGCTGCTTGGCGAGCTCGACTTCGACAGCCTGCTCCTGGCGCACGGCGGTCCCGTGATCGGCGACGCCCGCGAGCACCTGCAGGAGCTCCTGGACTGCGGCGGGCGCACGGCCTTCGAGATGTAGGCAAGCTCTTGGCGCGCCGGCCGGGCGCGGGTCCTCGCGCCGGGATAGGCTCGCTGGGGGATGCGCGTACTTGTCACCGGCGCCAGTGGCTTCATCGGCGGGATCCTGTGTGCCGAGCTCCTGCGCGAGGAACACGACGTGGCCGCGCTGGTTCGCCGCCCGGGCTCCGAGCCGGCGGGGACCCGGGCCGCGGTGGGCGATTTGGGTGACGGCGCCCGGCTGGGCGAGATCCTGGCTCGCGAGCGCCCGCGGTGCGTGATCCACCTGGCAGCCGAGATCGCCTCCCAGCGCAGCGAGAGCAAGGTCCGTGAGGTCAACGTCGAGGGCACCCGTCGCCTGCTCGATGCCTGCCTGTCGCTCGCCGGCGACGATCCGGCGGCGGGCCCGCGCGTGGTCTTCTCCTCCACGGTGGTGACCGGCGAGGCGGCCGGTGCGCTCCTCACCGAGGAGGGACCATTGCCGGTGCAGACCCCCTACGGACGCTCCAAGCAGGAGTGCGAGCGGATGCTCCTCGACTCGGGTCTGCCCGTGGTGGTCCTGCGGCCATCCCACGTCTACGGTCCCGGCGGTTGGTATGCGCACGAGCTGATCCCGCGGCTGCGCCAGCCTGGGCGCTTCGCCGTGATCGGCCGCGGCGAGAACATGTGGGATGTGGTCCACGTCGACGACGTGGTTGGCGCGCTGGCGCTCGCCGTCGAGCGCGCCCCGTCCGGCTCGATCTACCACGTGGTCGACGACGAGCCGATCAGCTTCTACGACTTCATGAGCACGAGCGCCGAGGCGCTCGGCGTGGGGTCGCCCAGGCGCATCCCCGCTGCGCTCGCCCGTCTGGTCGCAGGAGCGAATGCGGTCGACGCCGTGACTCGCTCGGCGCGCTCCTCGAACGCCAAGATCAAGGCGGAGCTGGGATGGCGGCCGAGGTTCGCGACCGCTCGGGAGGGGGTTCCCGACGCGGTGGCACGACTGATGGCGTCGAGCTCGCCCACCTGACAGCCGGCTCTCATTCTGGCTGGGCGGCTACAGGACGAAGTCGGCGTGTCTGGGCCTGCCGCGCCCACCCGTCGGACGCCAGGTCACGCTCCTTCGTGCTGCCCCCGTGGTGTCGCGATCGCAAACGCGCTTGCGGCCTCGTCGGCGATGTGGCGGGCGATCGCCATGGAGGAGGTGGCGGCCGGCGAGGGTGCGTTGCGAACGTGCAGGGCCCGATCGGTTCGCGAGAACGCGAAGTCCTCGAGGAGCCTTCCGTCGCGGCCGAGCGCCTGGGCCCGCACGCCGGCGAACGAGGGCTCGACATCGTTCACCTCGAGCGCCGGCACATACTGCGCGGCCGCGCGAACGAACGCGCCCCGCACCGCTGCATGGCGCAGCTCGGTCAACCCGGTCTTCCACCAGCGCGCCAGCATCCGCCAGGTGCCTGGCCAGCACAGAGTGTCGAGCAGGTCGTTCCGGCGCACGGTGGCGAGGCGATAGGCGTCACGGGCTCCCGCCATCAGCGCGGTCGGGCCGATCAGCACCTCGCCGTCGATGTTCCTCGTGAGGTGCACGCCGAGGAACGGCAGCGCGGGATCGGGCACGGGGTAGATCAGCGCCCGTACCAGCTCGCGACGATCGGGCACCAGACGCAGATATGCCCCTCGAAAGGGCACGATCCGGGGGTCTGGATCGGCGCCGGCGATCACGGCCAGGCGATCGGCCCACGCCCCCGCACAGAAGACCGCGTGACCCGCCTCGGTCGCGCCCTGAGAGTGCGTCAGGCGCAGCGAGCGCCGGCCGCTTGCCACGCCCGTGATCTCACAGCCGGTTGCGACCGTTCCGCCCGCCGCGAGTATGTCGTCGGCAAGGCCTCGGGCCACGGCGGAGAAGTCGACGATGCCTGTTCCGGGCGAGTGCAGCCCGGCTATCCCGCGGGCGTGGGGCTCGATCTCCTGGATGCCGGTGGCGTCCAGCCGGCGAAGGCCCGGCACCCCGTTGGCACGTCCCCGCCGCTCGAGCTCTGCGAGCCGTCCGAGCTCTGACATGTCCCTCGCCACGATCAGCTTTCCGCAGCGCTTCGTGGCGATGCCCCGCTGCTCGCAGTATTCGTAGATCTCGCGCGAGCCCTCAACGCACAGGCGTGCCTTGAGCGATCCTGGGAGGTAGTAGACGCCGGCGTGGATCACGCCCGAGTTGTGGCTGCTCTGGTGGGTGGCGATCTCGCGCTCCCGCTCGAGCACGCACACAGACGCCCGCGGGTTGCGGGCCAGCATCTCGCGCGCGACCGCGAGCCCCACGATCCCTGCGCCGACGATCGCCAGATCGCAGCGCTCGGGCGCGGGGGCGGCCTGCTCAGGTGGTTCGGACACGTCGAGAGAGCGTGCCAGACCCGTACTGCCGAGGCGCTCGCAGGCGCGCAGGCGTTGGCCTGGGCGTTGGCCTGGGACCGGCCTCGCCGAGACCGATTACCCGGCGACCGCGCCGGGACCCCCGGGCGCGGTGGCGGCGGCGGCGTTGAGCAGGCCCCCGCCGTACAGGCGTTCGTCCCCGCCCCCGCCGAGCTTGGTCGCGGTCCCTTGCAGGCGCGCCGTTATCTGGGCCGGAGTGGGATGGCGCCCGAGCACGCCGCTGGCGATGATCAGGGCGGCCGCGGCGGCCACGTGGGGCGTGGCCATCGAGGTTCCTTCATAGCCCGTTGGCAGTCCGAAGCGCCTGGGCGAGCTGCCCGTGAAGGTGACCTGGTAGATATCGCGCCCGGCGGGCAGTTCGGGGCGGCAGTTGGGATCGCCCGGGAGATCGGCGTCCGCGCCGCCGCCGGGGGCCACGAGCGTCAGCCCTGAGCCGTCGTTGGAGTAGCTGGCCAGGCAGCCGTGCTCGGTGGTGGCGCCCACCGAGACGACGTCGGGCCCCTTGGCCGGGTAGGCGATCGCGGCGTGTCCCTCGTTGCCCGCCGCCGCCACCACAAGCACCCGACGGCGATGGGCATAGCGGATCGCTTCGATCAGCTCCGGGATGTCCGAGGCGGTCACGCCGGGGGAGAACTCGAGGCTCAGATTGATCACCTGCGCGCCGTGCTTGACCGCGAAGAGCACCCCTTCGGCGATCGTGGAGGCTTCGCCTTCGCCCTGGGTGTCGAGGACGCGCACCGGCATGATGTGCGCGGCGAAGGCAAGGCCCGTGACCCCGTAGCGGTTGCCGGTGGCCTCGGCGATGGTTGCCGCGACGAACGTGCCATGGCCGTTGCGGTCGTTGGGGAAGCGGTTGTGGGCTACGAAGTCATATCCCTGCACGAACGTGTGGCTGCTGAAGTCGGGCGAGCGGCGGAAGGGTCCGCGGTTGGCGTAGGCGACCCCCGTGTCGAGCACGGCCACGGTCGTGCCTCTGCCGCCGGGCGCGCCGTCCGCCGCCACGTTGGCCCACGCTTCGGGGGCGTTAATGCTGAAGGGGCCGCTGAAGTTCCACTGCAGCTGCTGCCATTCTCCCGGCGCGGTGCCCGAGCCGACGTCGTTCGGGATCAGCCCGCCCGCGGCGCGGGCGACGCTGCCGGTCGCGTGGGCAACGTAGTCGGGCACGGCCCACTGCACGTCGCGCTGAGCGCGCAGCTGGCGCAGGGCCGAGGCGACGCTCTCGCCACGCGCCAGGCGCACGAGCGTCGTGTGGGCGCCGCCGGAAGCGAGCGGGGTGCTTCGGCCAGCGCTCGCGGCGCTCGCGCGCGAGGCAGGCGCGTAGCGGACGACGATCTCATTGGAGGCATAGCCGTCGGGGTCGACTACGGCAAGCGCGCTTGCCGGCAGGCCCATCACGCACGCCGACAGGCACAGCGCGAGCAGCCGAACGTTTCGCACGCAGGAGGAGAGCTCGTGGCGAGGGAGACAGATGGCCATGGACTTGGGTAATGATGGTGTGCCGCGCGTGCCGAGGACGGGGAGCACTGTCGCAGACGCGGCGGCGAGGCATATGAGCGAGCATTTCTTCCCACGCGACGACTACTTCATGCGCCTGGCCCTACGCGAGGCCGAGCGTGCGTTGGAACACGACGACGTGCCGATCGGCGCGGTCGTGGTGCGCAACGGAGAGGTTCTCGCAAGCGGGCACAACGAGCGCGAGCTGCGCCAGGATCCCACGGCCCACGCCGAGATCATCGCCCTGCGCGAGGCTGCGCGGGCCGTCGGCAGCTGGCGCGTGCTCGACACGGTCATCTACGTCACGCTCGAGCCCTGCGCGATGTGCGCGGGCGCGATCGTGCTGGCCAGGGTTCCTCGTGTGGTCTATGGCGCCTACGACCCCAAGGCGGGAGCCTGCGGGAGCGTGCTCGATGTCCTCGGCGAGCCGCGCCTCAACCATCGCCCCGCCGTGGCCGGCGGCCTGCTCGGCGAGGAGTGCGCCGAGATGCTCAGCGCCTTCTTCGCCTCGCGGCGCTAGTGCGGGGGCGGCCGGCGTCCTCGCTCCGATCCATGGCGGTGCGGGCTTCGCGGCGCGCGGGGATCATCTAGCCTTGGGGCCGTCGCCCTGGAGGGGTGGCAGAGCGGTTGAATGCGGCGGTCTCGAAATCCGTGTGGGCGCCAAAGCGCATCTTCCGGGGTTGGCCCAGGCTCTTGGCTTTGGGTAGCCGTTTTATGCGTGTTTACGGGGAGTTTGCGCCGGTCCGCGCCCCAATCCGGGATTGAGGCGTTGGGGCTGGGGACCGCCTGAAACCGCCCGAATCGCACTAGGACGGGCGCGCAAGGGGCGCGCAAACGGCCAAGTAGGTTGAGGGTTGTAGGTGTCAACCCTGGGCGGACTTTCGCGCCAAGACCGACGAAAAACGGAAGGGGAGATTCGAACTCCCGAGACGGGGTTACCCGCCTGCCGATTTTCGAGACCGTTAAACATTTGGCTCTGTAGAGCGGAAAATCGACTGCTCGCGCCACAACTCGCGCCAGTCCTCGCGACAACCTACTTGAGGCGTGCGGCTCTCACCCCGAAGAGACGACACTGCCGGACCGCAAGATCGCGGCCTGATCAGGCCGCGTCAGCGCAGAGACGCATCAGCGAACTCGCGTGCGTTGGGGACGGCGCTGAGGAGTGGGCCGCAGAAAACGGGCCGCATGAGCCGTGCTTCGAAAGCGTCGATTTCGACTGTCCCAAACTGGCGGACGGAGGGGGGGAGATTCGAACTCCCGGTACGCCAATAAGACGCACAATGGTTTTCGAGACCACCGCATTCAACCGCTCTGCCACCCCTCCGGGTGACTGCTCCTTAAGGCTAGTCGATCATGCGCGGCTGCGGCCAGCTACCCCTGGTGTTCGGTAGGTGGGTCGTTTGTGAGGACGATCATCCAGCGGTCGGGCACGGCGCCGGACTCTCTGACCAGGCCCTGCTTGGCTAGGGCGCTGAGTCGGTCGTGGAGGCGGGCCTCGGGCTCGTCGAAGGAGGCTGCGAGGTCGGCCGCGCTTACAGCGCGGTCGTGCCTCTCGCCGGCAGCGTCTTGGGCGCGGCGTTGCCGAAGGCGGCTGAGAATCAGCTCGTCGAGTTCTTCATCGCTCACAGCGACCGGAACTGTAGCCGCCGGACAGGTGTGGACCCCAGCGGACATCGGCCAGTACGGTCAGCCGGCCGCATTCCTCCCGGCGACGAGCCGCGGGGACGCGGAGCGCTCAGCGGCGGCGGCGCTCGTGGTAGGTGTCGAGTAGGGCGGCTGCCTCGGCCTCTCCGCCGGGTAGGAGGTGTCCGTAGCGGTCGATCGTGACGGTGATCGAGGAGTGGCCCATGAACTTGCTGACCTTGTCGATGGTCAGGCCGGCGTCGAGCATGTGCGAGACGGCGGTGTGGCGGCACTCGTGCAGCCCGATCGCCGTGATGCGTTCGCGCTCGGGAATGACGTCTTCTTCGTCCTCTCGTTCGCGTGCTTCCTTCCATGCCTTGCGGGCTCGGTTGTTGACGGTGTTGCTGTTGAACGGTTGCGTCGCGGTGCGGCCGAAGACGAGATCTTTGCCTGTCCGGCCGGTCCGCTCGAGGTGTCGGCGCAGCAGCGTGTCGAGGAGTTTGATGATCACGGTTGGTCGGTTGCCCTTTTCGGTCTTGGGGTTGATTTCGCCCTCGTGTTGGTCCCAGCCTCTGCAGATTTCGATGCGCGAGAGCGTGAGTGCGATGTCGTCGACTTGGAGGGCGCGTATCTCTCCGTGTCGCAGTCCGGCATACATCGCGCATCCCCACAGCGCCTGGTCTTCGTCCTTCAGTGCCGTGATCAGGCGGTGGGCTTCCTCGGAGGTCGCGATGCGGTCGCGCCTGCCCCTGACGGCTGGTAGCCGTAGCCCGTGGGTTGGGTCGTTGGCGAGTAGGTTGTCGGTGCCGGTGATCAGGTCGAAGTCGCGCCAGAGAACCTGGGCGGCGGAGATGGTGGCGTGGATCTTGCTGGCGCTCAGCTTCTGCCTGGACCACTTCCCGACGAGACGCTGCAGGTCGGTCTTGTATATGTCGCTCATCGCGTGCGGGCCGAGCTCGGGGATCAGGCGCAGGCGGAGGTCTTGCTCGATCGTGCGGAGCGTGCTCGGCTTGTATTGATCGCCGGAGCGGTTGAGGATTTCTCCGGCTTCGGCCATCGCGAGCCATGTCCGGCCGGTCTCGGCGAGCGTCACTCGCGTCGGTTTGCGTAGCTGTCCTGTGTCGGCGAGCCCGAGCTGGCTTCGTCTCCAGGAGATCGCGTCCTGCTTGCGGGTGAATGTTTTGCGGACTTTTGTTTTCTCGAGCCGGGAGTAGACGGACGCCTCGTAGCTCGGCTCGCAGCTACAAGAGCCGCCGGTGAGCTTGAAGTGGCAGCGCCGAGAATGGCCCTGCCGGATGCCTTCCGGCAGGGCCGGGTCGGTGTGCGGCTCGAAGTCCAGCGCGGCAGTGAGAGCCTCGATCTCGGCGGCGAGCAAATGCGTCTGCTTGCGCGTAAGCGACGCGACGATTCTCTCCAGCGCGGTAGCGGGGTCAACGTGCTCGACCTCGGGTGCCGGGAACGCCAGGATCGTCGCCGATCCGGTGTCATCGAGGGTGGGTTCGTCTCGCCCACCGAGCAGGCGGACGCTAGGCTCATGGGGCATCTTGGGTACCTCCAAGGTGCTGGGGCCGGCGTGGTTGCTGCCGCGCCGGCCCGCGTTTTATGTTGCGTCGGACCATAGCTCCACTCGGTGAAAGAAGCGAGCCGTTTCGCCGCGTTTCGCATGGATCTTTATGAGGCAGTTCGGCGCTCAGCGGGATAGCCGCGTGCTCGTTGACCCAGCGCGCGAGATCAGGCACCGCGAACAGCACCCTGCGGCCGATCTTGACGACGCGGACCTCTGGCATCACGAACCGCTCGAACGTGTCGATCGAGATCGACAGCAGCTCGGCCGCGCGGGCCTTCGACACCAGCAACGGCTGATCGGGTGGATGAGCGGGCGCCATCGAGCACGTGCCCGCTTATCTTCCGGCCGACACGCGGCGGGATCGCTGAGCCGCTGTCGACTGTGTTCTGGGGTGCGCTTGGCGATCCCAATGGGTGATCCTGGCTCGGGCGATGGGGATGTAGCTCGCTTCGCGCTCGATCCCGAGGAATCGGGCGTGCTCGAGTACGGCGGCGGCGCCGGTGCTTCCTGAGCCGGTGAAGGGGCGCGTCGATGCTGTCGGCGTCGAGCTTGGGGAGCGCGGTGAGACAGTCGGCGTGCTTGATCTGCCAGCGACGCTGGGCGCGCGTGGAGCGCGTTCGAGTGGTGTTCGTTGTTTTGGGTGTGGGCATGGCTCACCTTCCTTGGGCTTGCGTTTGACCGAGCCAGTCCACGCGTTTCCCGGGCTGCTCGGCGTTCGTGAAGATCGGAGCGAACGGCCCCTGGCGGATCAGGTCTTCGAGGGCGACGAACGAGACGGGGATCGTGTCGGCCTGCTGGCGGGCGGGGTCTGATGCGTGGAGCAGGAGGGTGCGCTGGATGCGTTGGCGCATCCGCTCGCGTGACTGGTCGGCGAGGACGATCAAGAGGTGAGGCCACGCCCGGTAGTGGCTTCGCCACAGCGGCTCCGGCGCCTCGCTTGCCGAACCGCTCGTTGGCGCGAAGTACCGCAGACGGGTATAGGCGCTGATCTTCGCGGCGAGGTGCTCGGCTGGGCGGGCGGTCCCGCGATCAAGCTCGATCCATCGCTGGTGCAGCGCGAGCGAACCGTCCTTGCCGGTCTGCAGGTAGGTCAGTAGCGCGTCGGCGACGGCGAGCTCGGGCGCCCGGCGGCCCCGGGCGAGGGAGATCGGGTGGGCGACCTCGTGCCGCCAGGACTCCGGGCCGCATTCGTCGCCGCGCTCGTGGGCCGCCCGCATGAACGCGATCCCGACGTCGTTGACGCGCAGCGTGTGGTTGCGCAGTGGTCCTTCTGCCTGGGCTATCCCGACGAGCCTTCTTCGGCTCTCAGCGCGAGGGCCGGCGGTCTCGACGGTCTCGGCTCCGTAGTCGGTGAGGAACCACAGCGACAGGCGGCCGGGTCCTTGCGCGCGATCGATGAGCCCGCGATCGGCGAGCAGCGCGAGTACCGTTCGAGTCCAGCGAGGTCTCGCGTTGGGCGTGTAGAGCGCGTGGAGCTGGCTGGTGCTCAGCAGCCGGTGCTGGTAGATGCCAGCGAGCACTTCTGTCGCGACGGCGGGGAGCGGCCGGTCGCCTGCGGCGCGCGGGCTCATCGCGGCACCGCCGTGTCGAGGTCGACGGCGGGCGCGGTCCAGGGCTGGTCCGGGTCGTTGTCGGGGCGCCGCCGGGGGCCCTTGTTGCCTTCGAGGTGCTGGCGGATGCGTTCGTCGAGGAAGTCCAGCGCGCTGAGCGTCTCCGCCGCAGGCGTTCTACCCGAGGCTGCATCGATCGTTGGCTGGATGTCAACTAGTAGTACTTTGTCAACTCGCCTCAATCGGCCGGATTTGGCTCGACACGACATCGACGGCGAGAATCCTGCATTGGCTTGGTTGAGCGGATCTTCAGGTCCGATATGCCCGGGAATCGGCCCAAAGCACCAACCCGACAAAGCACTACTAGAGCGTCTGGCCGAAACGAATCGGCGAACGCTGTCTCCACCGATTCGTTGCCGAACATGAACGGCCGCGTGAGCTTCCCCTGATGAGTGACCTGGGCGATGAACGTCCTGCGCGGCAGGCCGATGATCGCGCTCGCGGGCGGGTCGCCGCCCCACTCCCTCGCGATCATCCCCGCGGCGTGCGCGTTCAGCGCGGTCGTGATCAGGTGGCTGCGGTTCGTCGTCAGCGCGTTCAACGTGTCGGACGTCAGCCTGTCCGGGTTCTGGTTGAGCAGCGTGCCTCGGATGCCGTACTTCGCTGTCTGCTCCAGCATCGAGGCCAAGGTCCCGTTTGACGCGCCGTCGTAGGTCTGCACCTCGTCGAGGAACACGTAGAACGGCAGGCGCTGCTCGGGCGCAAGCGAAGCTCGGCTCTTCGCGCCATGAAGCAAATCGAAGACGAGCAGGTTCGCAACGAGCTTGTCCTTCGCTCCGTCCGCGCCGGGGCAGGCGAGCACGATCTTGCGTTCGTTCATCGCGCGCGCAATGTCATACGTCGAGTTCTGCGCGCCGAGCAGAGCGGCGAGCTGCGTCGATGCGCGCAGCCGGTCGATCAGGTTCGTGACCGGCGTAATCGCGTCTTCTGAGAGGCGGGGGAATCGCTCGGTGAAGAACTGCCGGCGTGGCACCGAGAGAAACGGCAGCGCGGCCGCCAGCCACTCGGGGTTCCCGAGGATCGACGGTATCTGGAAGATCGTGGGCTGCAGCCCGTCCGGGAGCACGGCGGCTAGCTCGATCAGCGCCGCGGTCGCCTGGGTGGTCAGGGTGAGCGCCCGGTTGTTTCGCTCGCCCCACTGGAGCGCCGAGGCGAAGGAGTCGACGATCGCCTCGACCCTGCGCTCGGCGTCCTCCGGGCTGAGGTCCTTCGCGGCAAAGAGGTTCCAGCCGGGCTGGCCCTCTCGGGAGCGTGGACCGACGAGGTCAAGCTCGATGATCCGCTCGGCGAACTCGGGTTCAGTCAGGCAGCTCTTGACACGCTGAACGGCGTCCTGGTGAGGGTCGAGGAACAGGCCGCCGTGGCCGCTTCTGACCAAGTGCAGGAACTGAGTGAGTGCCAGCTCCGTCTTGCCCCACCTGCTCCGTCCGTCGGTGTAGGTGAAGAACGAGTCCTCGACGCGAAGGCCGACCCAGCGCTCGCCGCTCTCTCCCTCGACTCGGCCGAGCGGCACGAGGTCCGGTTGCCCGGTGAACGTTGGCAGCGACTTCGGCGCGGGATACACCGCCGGTCCGAGCCTGAGCACCTCCGGCGCGGCGCAGTGAACACTCGGCGGCTTCAGCACCCCCGCCATCTCCCCTGCCGTCACGTAGTCCTTGCGGCCGGGGCGAAACAGCCCGGTCCTCATCCTGCGATCGAACCAGCCCCGGCGACCTGGGAGGTCCGACCCTGCGAACGCCAGACCGAGGAATCGAACGCCTACGACACGCAGAGAGTTGGCTGCGGCGAACCCGTCAAAGCTCCCGAGCAGCCCTTGCATGCACGCGAGCGCTCGGCCCCGCTCAGGTGAGCTGCAACGGATCAGCACTTGCAGGCGGAACAGCGGCTCGGCCTGCAACAGCTTCTGGCCGATCTCCTCTCGCTCGGCTCTCTGTTCGACCATCTCAGCCGGCCGGCGCCTCCCGACCGAGCGACCGTGGCCGCCGCTGAGGATCGCCGCGAGCCCACCGGCTGCCTCTCCGGCGCTCGCGGCCTCGCCGCGGCGGCGGGC
>CZKG01000010.1_pt1 | contig 47631 bp, 49 predicted proteins | sample 1122071 | NCBI WGS metagenome assembly CZKG01 (sample SAMEA3539301, study PRJEB10725) | soil metagenome | biome: tundra; feature: field; material: soil | place: USA | collected 2010-05 | depth 0.15 m | reverse complement strand
GGTGGTGGTGGTGGTCGTCGTCGTCTCAACGTCCCCCCAGCCGGCCGGCCTGACGCTATCGGCAGCGGGAGGAGGGAATCCTCCGCATGCCGGGCAGGGAGGATTCACGAGCTGGCTGAGTTAGCCGCAGCGCGATGCCGGGCTCGAAAACGATCCGTAGTCCGCCTCGGCAATCCACCGGAAACGCTCCGATGCGGACTCGCCTCGCACGCATCAAGCTCGCTCTGTGCGGTTGAGCCGAGCATCGATGCGGGGGGCCGCAGTGGCGTTCGGAGTCGCGGGTGCAGCGATCATGACAGGCGTGCCCGCCGCCCAGGCCAAGATCCAGATTCCGCACTTCACCGCATACTCCTACTCGGCGAAGATCAGCGTCAAGGGCGGCGCCCACCAGGACGCAAGCTATCCGACGGGTGGCCCGACCGGCATAGTAGTCGACGAGCACGCCCAGGCCTCATTCAGCATCGACGACCCGTTTCCCGGCGTCATCCTCGTCGCCAGCGGCAAGATGCCCGGCGCCAACCCGACCGGCTCGACCGGCACGGCGGCGGTGGTCAATGGGACGTGGACCAACCAGGGCAACACGTGGGACGAAGTCGCCAACACGAAGGTGCCATACAGCTGCGGCGGCACGATCGGCCAGCAGTACTCCGCTGCGCCACAGCTGCGCTGGACCCGCTCCGGCTCCGCATTCCACTTCACGGCGCACGTGCTCAACGACTCGCTGACGGTGCTCGGAGAGCAGACCTGCCCTGGCAACGCCCTCTACCTCTCACAGGTCGACATCCCCGCATACTCGACGACGTTCTCGATCCCGATGCGGAGCGTAGGCAGCAAGACGATCGTGGTCGCCGTGAGCGGCCCGCTCGCCCACGACCGGCCACCCACCAACGACTGCAGCTACTCGGCTTCCGGTACCTGCACCTTCAACACGGCCTGGCAGGGCGTCATCCGCTTGACCCGCACCCGGATCATCAGGTTCTGAAGCCTCAGGCGGCTCGCCTAACGATGCACCGCTCCTGTGTTCTTTCCGCGCTGCCCCTCGTTGCGCTCGTCGTCGCAGCCGGCTGCGGTGGCGCCACCCGCACAGTGACTGCTACACCGGCCGCGACAGCACCGACGACCACGCAGCTCAAAGAGAGAGAACGCGAATACCCGGCGGACGTACAACGCAACATCGTCGCCGGCTGCACACATGGAGCAACGGAATCACAGTGCAAGTGCGTCCTGAAGAAGCTGGAGGCCCACTACACGCTGGCGCAACTGAAGGCGATCGAACAGGGCATCGAAATGAAAGTCGCCCCGCCAGCACGCTTCACGAAGATAGCCGCAGAATGTAAGCGGTAGCCACGGACCGCGCCCTGCTCGAGCTGGAGCACCCTCCGATCAGGCAAGGCGCGCGATGGAGGTGCGACCGAGGTGCCGCGACGCTTCGGGCGGACCTGGGCTTGCTTTTGCCGGTCGGTCTCGTCACAATCAATTCAACGTCTCCCGTTGTCAACGGTGGGGCGAGGGGGCAAGAGCACGACGGCGAGCTCCGCCGGACAGTTCAGCTGACGCTGATGGAAATGAACGCGGTCGTCTAAGGACGGGAGACCATGATGCACCTGCGCAAGCGCGCTTCGACCACCATGATCGCCGTGCTGCTGATCACCATCGGCTGCAGCGGCGCCACAGCGGCAGACGCCAGCGCGGCGAGCCCGTGCGGGACGCGCGCGCTGTCTGCGACCGATTACAGCCATGTCATCTGGGTGTGGATGGAGAACCACAGCTACAGCACGATCATCGGATCGCCGCAAGCGCCATACCTCAACGGCCTTGCCGGCCAGTGCGGTCTGGCCACCAACTACCACAACATCAGCCATCCAAGCCTGCCCAACTACATCGCAGCGACCTCTGGGCTGCCACTCATGGATCTCACGCCCTTCAGCTCCGACTGCCGCCCCTCGCGCAAGTGCCGTACCTCGGCGCCAAGCATCTTCAGCCAGGTTCCCAGCTGGAAGGCATACGAGGAGTCGATGCCCAAGGCCTGCGATCGCAAGGACAAGGGCGAGTACGCAGTGCGCCACAACCCGCCGCCGTACTACACGACGCTCACCGCCTGCACAGGCAAGGATGTCCCCTACAGCCAGCTCGCGAGTGATCTCGCCGGCGGGACGCTGCCAGCCTTCTCCTTCATCACACCGAACCTGATCGACGACATGCACGACGGCTCGATCGCCGAAGGCGACGCCTGGCTGCAGCGGAACCTACCGGCGATCCTGACCTCGAGCGAGTACCAGAGCGGGACCGTGGTCCTCGCGATCACCTGGGACGAGGGCGAAGGCGGTGCCTCCAACGACTGCGCCACCAACGCCACCGATACCGGCTGCCACGTGCCGACGGTCCTCATCAGCCCAAGCACTGCGCCCGGCACGCAGTCATCGACGCTGTTCAACCACTACTCGCTGCTCCGCAGCACCGAGCAACTGCTCGGCGTTGCCCCGCTGGATGAAGCCGCGGCGGCGAACAGCATGCTCGCGGCGTTCAACCTGTAGGCGCGGTGAACCCGGGCAACAACGACACGACACGCATGGCCGCGACTGCGAACGCTGCTCGCTCTGGACAGCGAGTCGGCCAACCAGAGCCGAGTCATCAGGTCGGAGCGAGGGCGTACGTAGATATGGCTGACCTGGCCCCCGGCCTCACGCCGGGCGAGTCTCAGTGACGCGGCGGGGGCAAGACCGGCGGGGGCAACACGGGCGGTTCGACATGGGCCGGTGCTGATGGCTTGGGCAGCGGCCGTGGGGGCTTGGGCCCAAGAATGCCCAGGTAGTCACTGGTCTCCCCGACGTCTTCTGCCAGCGCGCCGCCCCTGCTGATCGAGACCCCGAGAAGCCCGTAGCGCGTCGTGGGCGCGTGCTTTGACACCCGCCAGCTGCAGACATGGTCCTGGGGGCCGCACCGCGAGATCCGCTTCATCCACGCTTCAACCGTGCAGAGAGCACTCCCGGAGGACCCGGGAATGCAATGTCCGACTCCTGTGACCGGCCAGTTGACCGGACATTGACCCGGCACCGGCGGCACGTTGTTGCAGTTGAAGCTCGCGATCCTTGCCGTGACCACATGCCCGGGCCGCACGATATGAGGCGTGATCGTGAGCGTCCCGAACGGAGTGGACAAGACACAGAATTCGGGCTTTGCGTTCTTGGCCGCACAGCTGGGCGGCTTGGGGAGCAGATCCGAGGGACGTCCCGCGCGCGCGAAGTGTGCCGCCTGGCCGCCTGCCGAGCTCGCCCCGAGCGAAAGGGCCAGGGCGAGAGCAAGCCCTACCACGCTTGATCGCTTCGACATCACGCGCAGTGTACGCCACTCCGCTGAGCCAGAGTCAGATCAGGGCCTCTGGAGTGGACGGCGTCTGACGCCGAGTCCGGGCAAGAAAACCCGAAAACCGGAAAACCGCATGCCCGGTGTGCGGGTCCAAGACATGCCGCAACCACGTATCCTCAAACAGTACAACGCGCACGCCGTCCGGCGTCACCGTCTCCGTGAGGATTGGACGCTCGCTCACTGGTTCCCAACCGCCCCGTACCCTCGTGGGAGCAATCAATATGGATCGCTTCGCAAGTCTCCAAGCACGGCGAGCGAGGCTACCTGCGACTTCGGACCCTCGGGCGTTTCCTTGACAGCACGAGGTGGGCCGGGCATGGGCGATACTGGGCTCGAAAACGAGCCTGGGGATCACGCGAGCTGCTATCGCCCGTGTCTGCTGGGCTGAGGTGCGCTCAGACGACCTGAGATTTGCTCAAAACGGAACCACGAATGGAACCACGGGAAATCGCCCTTGTAGACAGGTTGTCGCGCGTCTTCGGCTGAAAAACGACACTGGCCCCGGCCATTGTCGGCCTCTCCGAACCGTGTGGCGGCGCCAGATCCGGATCAAGCTAGCTGAGCATGACGGCCAGCTCACTAGCCTCAAGTCGCACGACGCGAGGGATCGTGATCGTGAGGTATCCGTCCTGCGCTAGCAGTCGCCTCGCGTTGATGATCGTCACGCCGATCACGTCGCCGTCGGAATCAAAGCGGACACCGTGCCCCTCGGGCGTGAGCAGAGCATCAACTGCGATGTTGGACTCACCACGGCTCAGGTAGAGCACATCGCCATCTGCATCATAGTTGCTGCTCTCGAACACGAGCCCATCAATCGTGACCGTCATCGTGTCGCTCTTCGCGACTCTAGGCGTGAGCGAGCTCGCGCATCTCTCGCACCGGATGACGCCCCAGCGTGCTGGACGTCGCGTAGGCAGCGACATGCCCGTGCGGCCTGTGGGTCACGCGTACACGAACGCATCCACGCAACCGGTCTCTGATGCTGCGTGGGAACGGGATCAACATCAACTCGGTCTCATCGTCCACGACGACGGTGGCGCGGCACTCATCGGCGAGGTTACGCCACACAACCGCATCAGCCCAGTCTTGGTCGCCAGGAACGAACGCGACATCGTCCGGGTAGCCGAGACTGCCGTCGCTCAGCGTGGCGGCCATGAACAACTCGTCTGTCTTCTTGTCGATAGCGCTCATCGTGTTGATTCCCAGCTACGAACGATATCGCTCCAGCTCGTCAATAGCTTGATCTCTGCTGGGTGCATCGCGTCATTCGGCGGCCCATGCGAGACGATTGGTGGCTGCTTATCCGATCCCACGTATCGGTGCTCATGATGCTCATCAGTGGCGTGTGCGTTGTCGAAGGTCCGCTGACGACCCCGATTGGCGCGCCCAGATGTGGGGCTCGATTGTCGCGCTCTACGGCTGCTACCCGCGCGAGCTGGCCCACCTGAAGGAGGACTGGTGGGAGGACACGGCTCATGTCGAGACGCTCTGCGCGCTCGTCGTCTGGCGCGACTGGATCGACCAAGCCGCAGACGACCCGCGACACGAGATGGCGTTCCAAGCGCAACTCACCGACTACAGCCTAGAACTTCGCCCGGAAGGCGGCAGCGTGACGAGCGCATGGAAGCCCGGTGCGCCCCCTGACAAGTGGGTCCGGTGACCGAGCGTCACTTATCGGTCGCGACGTGACTCCAGCCGGTGCCCTGGGCACAATGATCATTCCGCATGGCGAAACCCAACGACACCCTATGGGCGATGGAGCCGCACACGAGGGCCAAGCACATCGTGCTGCGCTCCTACCTTGATGCCTGGCTGCCCATCATGAGCCACGGCGCGCGCTATCGGTCCGCGATGGGCAAGGGTCGCTTGGTGCTGGTCGATGGTTTCGCCGGCCCGGGGCGCTACAGCACCGGTGAGGATGGTTCACCACTTGTCATGCTCAAGGCGTTCTTGGAGCACATGCAGCGCCATCTGATCACGGCCGATCTGCTCTACCTGTTCATCGAGGAGCGCCACGACCGCATCGAGCATCTGCAGGAGGAGGTGGCGAAACTTGAGCTTACGCCGCAGGTCCAGGTGCGCCTCGAGGAGGGCCGTTTCGAGGATGTCTTTACTGGGCTGCTGGATGACATCGAGTCGAGTGGTGCCCAGTTGGCTCCAACGTTCGCGTTCATCGACCCGTTCGGCTATACCGGCAACCCGATGGACCTCGCCGGCCGTTTCCTCGCCTTCCAGCGATGCGAGGCGATGGTCTACATGCCCCTGCCGTTCGTCAATCGCTTTGTTGGTCGAGCTGGCCAGGAGAAGGCTCTCACCGCCCTGTTCGGTAGCGAGCGCTGGCGGGAGGCGCTCAGGTACGAGGGCGACGCCCGTGTTCGGTTTCTTCACGAGCTCTTTCAGGAGCAGTTGGGCTTCGGATCAAGCGAGCGACTCGTGCGCTCCTTCGAGATCCCGACCGCCGAAGGCAACGGCTATCGCCTCTACTTCACGACCGGCAACGAGAAAGGCCTCGAAAAGATGAAGGAGGCCATGTGGCGCGCCGACCCACTCGGCGGCGAGCGCTACCGGGACACGACCGACGAGCTTGTGCTGTTCGAGCCAGAGCCAGACACGCGCCCCTTGCTCCGCGCTCTCAGGGCGCACTTTGGCGACCGACCCTTCAGCATCGAGGAGGCCGAGCGCTTCACTCTGCTGCACACGGCCTATCTCCCGAGAGCGCACCTCAAGCTGCGGACGCTGGCGCCGGCCGAGCGTAACGGGCATCTCGAGGCGCTGTCGCCCCGGAAGAGACGAGTCACGTACCCGGCCAGAACGCAGCTCCGATTCCGCTAGGCGACAACAAGCGCCGGGCGGTCAGGCATCTCGCTCCACGTCCGGCCATCGAGCTCCCTGCCACCCACCTTCGCCGTCCGCCCACCCCACTGCTTGAAGAAGAACGCCACACTCTCATCACGGCAGCGGTCACGCAGATCGTGAACCCACTCGATCTTCATCTGGCGGTGGCCGGGACCGGACTCCCCCCCGGCGATTAGCCAATGAATGTCTGTTAGGTCGAGGCCCTCCAGCGGCCCTAGCAGTGGCTCGGCGCTAATGAAGCGCACAGCCGCTGGCACTTCACGCAGATAGTCGGCGCGGCGGATGAAGCGTCGATTCTCGATGCTGACTCCCATCCAAACGTTCTCAGGCCAAGGCAGCTCCGGCGCGAGTTCCGCCAATCGTTCATGCCGCTTAGTCAACACCTGAAACGTGTGCTGCTTGGCGCGAGCCATGACGTCGAAGACCTGAGCAATGTAGTCGTATGAGATGGCCTCGTGGAACAGATCGCTCATCGAGTTGACGAAGATCATCCGCGCTCGACTCCAACGCAACGGCTGTTCAAGGCGCTCAGGCCAGATACGCAGGTCGAAACCTTGCTCGTAGGGATGACCAGGTATGCCACGCCAGCGCTCTGCAAACGTCTTTGCGTAGCAGTGCGCGCAGCCCGGCGAAACCTGATGGCAACCCGTGACGGGGTTCCAGGTCGCCTCTGTCCACTCGATCCGGCTGCGATCCGCCAATGCCACTTCGTCTTCAACCTCCGTTCGACAAGTCCTCTAGCTGCGAACGTATGTTCGTGCTGCGTCCGGACGGATCGGATAACGAATGTCCGACGCCCGGCGATCATGGCCTACACCTCGTCCAGACAAGACGGGCGGGCAAGCTTACGGCTCGACCGCAAAGCCATCGCTCGTGTCATAGATCGGGCCGAGAGCAGCCATTAGTATGTCGTCGCTGACCGCTAGACGGAACACACAGAGCATTCGGATCTGAAGAGACGGGGGCGACGGCTTGCGAGAAGACAGAACCGGTTGGCGCAATGGCACGCCGTAGCGTTTGGGTACAGATGCAGCGCGAAGCGGAGCGTCGCCGGCGAGACGCCGAGCGCGTAGCTCGCGTGCTCGAGCGCGAGCGCCTGAAACGAGAGCGGGAGGCGGCCCGGCAACGCGTCTACGACGAAAAAGAGCAGAAGCGGCTCTACGTCGAGGAGCGCACTGCGGAAGCCGACCAGCTCAACGACGAACTCGCTAAGTTCGTCGAGGATCTCGAATGCCTGCTCGCTTCCTCGCTCGCGAGCGATGCTGCGCTCGCGTTCGATTCGCTCAAGGAGAGCCCGACGCCGCTGCAGTTCGAGCCCGGCGAGCTGGCCACGCCGCTCACGCCGCCCGTCCGCGAGGCGCCGGTGCCGCTGGGGGCTCTGAAGAAGCTCCTTCCCGGTGCCAAGGCCAAGCACGCACAGACCTTGGAGGAGGCCGACAAGCGCTATGCCGAAACGCTCGCGCAGGCCGTGCAGGCTGAGCGTGGCCGACAGACCATGCTCGCTGAAGCCAAGAGCAAGCACGAGAAGAAGGTCCAGGCCGAGGCCGAACGTGTGGCGACACAGAACAGCGAGGTCGACGCGTTCCGCGCCAGCTACGAGGAGCGAAACCCAGAGGCGGTGGTCACCTACTGCTCGATGGTGCTTGCGGCCAGCCAATACCCGGACAAGTTTCCCCAGCAGCACAAGGTCGCGTACGTCCCTGAGTCTCGCCAGCTAGTGATCGAGATGGACCTGCCAACGTTCGATGTCGTCCCCGAGATCCTTGAGCACCGCTACATCAAAACCAAAGACGAGATCTCCACAAAGGCGCGCCCTATGGCACAGCGCAAGGCGCTCTATTCAAGCGTCGTCTCGCAGGTGACGTTGCGAACCGTCCACGAGATGTTCGAGGCCGACCAGGCCGGGCATGTCGAATCGATCGTCTTCAACGGTCACGTCGACACGATCGATCCTCGAACCGGCCAGCCGACACGGCCGTGCCTGATCACGCTGCGGACCACACGCGACCTGTTCGACAGCCTCGACCTGGCACGCGTCGAGCCCGAGGCATGCTTGCGCGGACTGAACGCGTCAGTCTCAAGGAGTCCCGCCGAGCTCACCCCCGTCCGTCCGGTCCTCGAGTTCGACATGGTCGACCCACGATTCGTCGAGGAGACCGACGTTCTCTCCTCCATCGATCAGCGACCCAACCTCATGGAGCTGACACCGGGCGAGTTCGAGGCGCTCATCACCAACCTGTTCGAGAAGATGGGTCTCGAGACACGCATGACACAGGCGTCGCGCGACGGAGGAGTCGACTGCGTCGCCTACGATCCACGCCCGATCTTCGGCGGCAAGGTCGTCATCCAGGCCAAGCGCTACAAGAACACCGTGGGGGTCAGCGCCGTGCGCGACCTCTTCGGCACCATGCAAAACGAGGGAGCAAGCAAGGGCATCCTCGTCACGACCAGCGGGTACGGAAAGGCGTCGTTCGAGTTCGCGGACGGCAAGCCTCTTGAGCTGCTCGCCGGAAGCAACCTGCTCTACCTGCTCGAGGAGCACGCCGGGATCGCCGCGAAGATCGAGCCACCGGAGGACTGGACGGACCCCGTGGAGGACGAGGCCGGTGAACCACCAGCCGCCAATAGCCACGTGCCCGATACCGCGCGGGAGCAGCCTGATTCCAGCCGCTGAGTGACCAGCCCGAAGATCATGCGCGAGCCTGCCTCTCACGCCGGGGCTGTCGGCACCCGGCCGCAGCGCTCCGAAGGCACGCGTCCTGCACGCTCGACCGCCACAAACGGAACCATCTTGGAACCACGGAGGGCGCTTTTCAGGCCAAAACCCCAGGATTTCCAGGCAGTTCTCGAATAGGCGATGCTGGGCTCGAAAACGAGCCCAGGCCTCAGCTCAGGTGATATGAGGCTTGTGAGCTGCTCTCAGGTGCTCTCAGATCATCTGAGATTCGCTCAGTGAAGTACCACGGGAAGTACCACGGGCGCGCGGACAGATGGCCCGCTCCCGGCTGGGGGCCAGGCTCCCCCGTCTGTGTTCAGCGCCAGCGGTCAGGTCGCGCTTTCAGCCGGAACGAGAAGGCACTCCTGGCGGCGCTCGCTGATCGTGATGTCGAAGTGGCGCATCAGGTCGGCCCTTCCCCACAGGGCGTGCTGGCAGCCGTGCACGAAGAACGGCGCCATCTCGAAGGCCAACTCGGGGAACTCCGGGACGTATGCCGTCGACGGTCTGGTTGCGCACAGCACGGTCACGCTGCCGCCGACTTGGGTCCCCTCCACGCGATCCAGATCCCTCCTGCTGTAGCCGAGCAGCGGCGCGTAGCCAGCGGGCAGGACAGAGCTATCCGCCCCGGAGTCGATCAGACCGGGGATCATCCTTCCCCGCCCGTCCAAGCCCGTCACGTGCAGAAACAAGTATGGACGAGCGCCGCCGAATCCAAGCTCGCGGTACGGGACGAGCAGAGGCTCGGGCATTTGCTCGACGACTGCTATTCAGCGCTGCATCCTCAGAGGATGTAGACGCCGTCGGTCCGGTCGGGGACCGGCATGAGCACGTCGTCCTCGCGGACCTCGGGCGTGTCGCGTAGCTCGACGGCGTCGAGCGCGCTTGCGACGACCTTGCCATCTCGAATCGCGACCCAGCTACCAGCGTATGGCGTCAGATCCTCGCGAATCACGAGGTCTGACTGATGGCTCACAGCCATGCCAGCCTCCTCGATGTCGGTGATGGCTCGCCCATAGACTAAGTGTAGACGGGCGTGACGGCAGAAACGCCCTAATCTTCGCGCACGTGATCAAGCTTAGGCGGTCTCACACCGCCGGGGTCAGATTCCTATCCTTAAGGTTGTGGTGGTCCAGCTGCGCGACTACGTGTACCTCGGTGAGGATCTTGTCGAGCGACTTCCTCCAGGTCGAGGATGGCGTAACCGAAAGGAAGAAGCGAACCGAAAGTTCAGAAGGCCGCGCGAGTCGATCACGCTAGCTGGCCGGAGGTCGATGACGAGAGGGACCACCCACCCAACAGCGAGTAGGGCCAGTGGAAATCGGAGCGTACGCACTCAGCATCGTGTGTGTGCTTTTTGGCATAGCGGTGCTTATCTGGAACCGACGGTTCACGGAACTCTCACTTGCGTGGGAGCGACAGCTAGTCCGTCTCCTCCACTGGCGATCGATGGAGTGGTTCGTGGACCTGCGCGAAGTTCTCGGCCCGAAGGCGGCACGAGCTTTTGTGATCGTCTGGGCGCTCCTTTGGACGAGCGTTTGGGCCGCAGGCATACTTTTCCGCTAGCGATCGCGTCGGCCGGTCGGGTAGCGCCGGGCTGGCATGGGCGATACTGGTCAAAGGGGTGCGAAGCTTGGCTTGCTAGAGCAGGATTCGGCGCCAGGCTGCAAACGTTGGCGTACGCGGGCTCGTGTGCCCGCTGCCCATGCACTGATGGACGACGCCTGAGCAGACAACGGGGCTCAGTCCGGAGCGGCGGGCACAGCGTGAGCGTCGGCTTCCGCGGCCTCGCGCTTCATCTCGATCGCGCGCCGTGCGCCCTGGGAGAGCAACATCGCGCTCTCGGCCAGCTCGCGGACGGCCTCGGGGGTTGCGTCCACGAGTCGATCCCCGCGCGCGATCTGCGCAATGTCACGCGTCCCATTCGAGCGATGCGGGCCGCTTTCCATGCCCTCAGGGTATCTCATGCCACGGAGCCTCTCGCGCGTTCGATCCGAGTCGCGAGGAGCTGCGCGAATGGCTCGGTGTCCCCGTCGCCCAACCGTTTAGGACGCCTCCGCGGGAGCCGGGTTGTCGCTGTTCCAGATGTCGTAGGCCATGAGCCATCCCCCGTCGTCCTGGCGTCGATAGATGGTGAGGTACTTGCCTGCGTCCCGAAGCGCGTCGCCGCCTGCCCGGGGCACGAGCGTGATCTCGTATGCGCCGCGCTCGAAGGCCCATGCCGTGTCAGCCAACTGGACCTCGTGTGGGGCAAGGGAGAACTCTGCGTTGAAGGCGGCGAGGAATCCGCGCGACCAGTTCAGGATGCATTCAGCACCGACGTTGGGCGGCTGGTTTGGAGGCATTTGCACGGCCTTGGCGTCGAAGCACCCGGCCCAAACCTCCGGGTTACCGGCGTTGAGCGCAGCGACATGGATCTCGCGGGCGCGATCGAGCTTTGCTAGTTCGGTTGCGTGACGGTTCATGACAAGCTCCGTTCTCTGACGTCGGATCGCGGGTCAGTCCGGGATACCGGGCGGTCCGACGATCTGGATTCCGAAGGTCGCGGCGAGCTGTGCAAGGCCGTCGACATCGGGTGGCTCTGTCGCTGGGGGCGGGATCTCGAGGCTCGCCGCCGGCTCCCCCAGCGCGCGGGTAAAGCACTCGAACCCGGCGGGCTCGGCGACGAGTAGGAAGCGCGCCTCGTCTGAGCTCACGACGAACGTGTGCGGAATCCCCTTGGGACCGAAGACAAATGATCCGGCGGGTGCGATGCTCGCCTCACCGCCGACCCAGAAAGTCAGCTCGCCGTCAATGACGTAGAACCACTCGTCCTCGCGGCTGTGTACATGCAGTGGCGAACCGTGCCCCCGGGGGGCGAGGTGCTCGATCACGGCGACGCGCCCCGCGGTGCTCTCCGTTGACGCCTTGATGGTCGCGAGCGCTCCCAGAAACCAGTACGCCTCTCCCTCGCCGGGTCCGAAGACGATCGGCTGCGCAGTCTCAGCGACGTTGCTCATCTGCTGCTCCTTCCGTCGTTGGTCGATGTCATGGCCGACAGGTTCGCCCAACCAGCTTCTCCGGTCCATCCCCCGGCAGCGGGGATATTGCGTGCGCACGGCGGTCGTCGGGCTGGTGGATAATGAGGGCATGACGGCAGCTCAATGGCCGGTCGACCGCGCTCATCAAGAGGTCGTGCTCTTGGGCGAGCGCGGGCTTCCCCGCGATGAGTACTTCGCCGAGCTCGCGCCTCGTTTGCGTCGCGTCGTCGACAGCGACGCGAGCTGCTGGCATACGCTCGATCCCCATACGCGCCTTCTCACGAGCGACTCGCCCAACGAGCTGATTGAGCGAGGTATCTACACGGCCGAGACGGCCACCGCCGCCGGAGAGCTCCTCGTACGCAGCGAGTATCTGATCCCGGACAGCAACACCTTCGCCGAGCTCGCGGCTCGCAGAGTTCCGGTCGGCACCCTCGACCAGGCCACGCGAGGCCACCCCGAGCGCAGCGCGCGCTACCGCGACCTCCTAGAGCCCTCCGGCATTCCCCACGAGCTTCGCGCCGCTTTCGTCATCCGTGGTCGAGTTTGGGGGGCTGTCCACATTGCGCGCCGCGAGAGCAGCGGCGCGTTCAGTCAGAGCGACGCCGACGCGCTCGCGCGCATCGCGGGCGCGATCGCCCACGGCATTCGCGCATCGCTGCGCTTCGATGCAGCACGCCGCGCCTCAGGCACCGACGCGCCCGGGCTCATCATCGTCGGCGCTGAAAATGCTGTCGAGTTGATAACGCCACCGGCACGTGAGCTGATCGACGCGCTTGGCAGCGATGCCCTGACCTACGAAGACGGATCCCTCCCCGCAACCGTCCTCGCACTTGCGTCGTTCGTCCGGGCCTCAGAACACCGCGCGGAGGTCGGCAGCAACGCCGTCACCGTTCCCAGCCCGTCCGGCTGGATCACGCTGCATGCGTCCAAAGCAGGTCCAGCCGACGGCAGCGTCGCCATCGTCCTCGAGCGGGCGTCGGGTCCGCAGTCGGCAACCCTGCGCCTGGAGATGCATGGAGTCACACCTCGCGAGCGTGAGGTGGCAACACTCCTTGCCCGCGGCTTGAGCAACCCTGAGATCGCAGCCGCCCTCGTGCTCTCGCCCCATACCGTCCAAGACCACGTCAAGAGCCTGTTCGAGAAGCTCGACGTCAGCTCGCGCCAGGAGCTCGTAGCGCGGGTGTTCCTCGACGAGTACCTCCCAGAGGTCGTTCAGCGCACACCGCTCACCTCGTACGGACGCTTCGATCGAAGCTGAGGAACGGGCGGACACATAGGCTCCGCTATGCGTCAGCGCTCCCGACAACAAGCGCACCGATACGGAACTACCTCGAATGGGCGATGCTGGTTGGAAGGGTGCGAAACTTGGCTTGCTAGAAAGGCATCCCGGGATCGCCTGCGAACGTTGGCGTACGTAAGCAGCGCGCGGCCAGCGGCACAACAGCGCCTGGCTCCGCTCGGCCCCGGCCTGACGCATCGCGCGTTTGGAGGGGTCCGCATCCACACCTACAATTTCCCGTGATGCTGTCCGTCGCCGAAGCCGCCGAGAAGATCGGCAGGAACCCTGAGACCGTCCGCCGCTGGATTCGATCCGGGCGTTTGTCGGCGCGACGAGTCGGCCGACACCACGAGATCGAGGCAGGCGATCTTCGCCGAATCGAAGACGAGCTATTCCCAATGGCAGAGCTGCCCGACGAGTGGAAGGTCGGCGACGACGGCTCGCCGGCACCGAACTGGGTAGCCGCGCTGCATCGCTCCCGCAGCGGCCACTAACCCCCAGATGCTCGTAGTCAACGCGTCGGTGGCCGTGGCAGCCTGCCACACGCCCGTCGGTTTCGCGCGACTGCGCGGACACGAGCTGGTCGCACCCCAGCTCATGCTCATCGAGGCAAGCTCGGTGCTGCACGAGATGGCCTGGCACAAAGAGATCTCCGCGCCGCGCTCCAAGACGATGCTCGACCGCCTACTCAAAGCGCCCGTTCAGATCCAAACGCCCGACGGTTTGATCAAGGCCACCTGGCGCGTCGCGGACGACCTCGGCTGGGCCAAGACCTACGACGCGCAATACGTGGCGCTCGCGCAAATGCTCGCATGCAAGCTCGTGAGCGTAGACGAGCGCCTACTCCGCGGAGTCGCGCGACTCGACATCGCCGTGCGCCCACGCGACCTGTAGAAGCAGGCCACCATCTGGCACCACCCTCCGCAGACAGCTGTCATGGGCGATACTGGGCTCGAACTCGCCTCTGGCGTCCAGGTAAGGCCAGATTGCCCGGTTTTATTGGGCTACAGTGCTCTCAGATCAGCTGAGGTTCGCTCAAATTGCTACCAAAGTTGCTACCAAGCTCGGTAAGTCGCAGCGATAGCATCGAGGCATGACGACACGCGCCCAAGCGGCTGAGAACGCTCTCGCCTCTGTGCGCGCCGAGGGCCTTGATCCGGGTGTCGCCGAGGCACTGCTGCGTCGCTGGGCGCGCGGGGAGCTGAGCGATGCCCAGCTAGACGACGCGGCGCGTCAGATCAGCACCGGCGAGCTACTCGCGCCGCCACGCGCACAGCTCCGAGCTAGTGCAGCGTTCCCGAAGTGGTTTGTCGATTCGCGGCGCTGGTAACGATCGCTCGCACGCCTGCTGTTCGTCCAAGACAGCAGTGCCGCCGGACGTCCTCCGCTCGCCCACTTCGTCCATAAGGAGGAATCAGCCGAAAGGCAGTTCAGGTGGTGTTTTGGCGGAAAAGCGGGCGCGTGGTCCGTGTCCCACGGGTCGCAGCGAGCGGTGCCGTCACGCGACGCTCGGCGATAGAGCCTGTAGGGGCGGCATGCGGATCGCGGTCGTCGGCGGCTCCTCGTCGTCGTCCAGCAAGCGGAAGGCCACTCGCCCATCGCCACTCGGGTAGGCGGCGACCTTGACCATCGGGTTGGGAACGAGGAGCAGCGGCGGCCGCACGACCACTCGCACGTCGGGGAACGTCGCCGCTGCGGTGCCGAGCGTGATCTTGTGTCCGAGGACGCTCGCGTTCACGTCGAACGAGATCGTCGGGTTGGCGAGCAGCGTTGCGCGGACCGCGTCCGCCTGCTCCGGCTCGACCTCCCACTCGGCCATGCCGAGGCTGCCGTAACCGGTGCGGTTGCGCACGGTCGCCGTCGCGTGCGCGAGGAGTTGGATCTCCGCCGCCGTGACCGGCGGGTCATGCACAGGTAGCGACACGCCGAGACGCTCCTCCAGGAATGCGACCTCCTCGTAGATCGCGAGCGCGTGCTCGACCTCCTCGCGCACACTGGGCCGCGTTCGGTCCGCCGGCCTGCCGATGCGCATGCCGTTGGACTCGAACAGCTCGGCGGTGAGAGTCACCTCGTCTGCGTTCAGGAACGCGGACCGGAACGTGAGGGCGGCGACGTTCTGCTGGGCGTCGCTGGTTAGGTCAAACAGCGGGCGCAGGTGCATCTCTCCCTGGTCAGGGCCGATGCTCCTGATCTCAAGCACAGGCATCGCGCCGTCCTTGTAGCCGACGTACGCGTACGCAAACCCCGGCGAGGGCGGGAACGGGTACATCGTGAACGGGTACTCGACCTGCTCGTGGTCGCGGCTCATAGTCAGCTTCGCGTCGAAGCCCGGTCCGGGCCTAAAAGTGAAGCGGATCTGGGACGTGGCCTCGTCGAGCGCGCCGGCGTCCTTCAGCACCACCGGCGTCTTGTTCCACACAGGTGCGATGCCGTCCTGGATGATGATCTCCTCCTCGCCGCGGCCGGCAGCTCGCAGTGCGTCCATCCGGGCGCGGTGACCGGACTCGTCATCGCGAAAGTGCCAGCCGGCGATCGGCTCGTCCACTCCTTCGCGCGGCTCGATTAGGACGTTCATCTGTGTTCGCTCGCGCACAGCGTGGATTGAGATGAATGAGTCGCGCTGCGGCGTGATCGGCGGGGCCTCTCGCCCGTGACCCGAAGTGACCGCGTACTGGAAGTCGGGATCGTCGAGATCGCCGACCTGATCGAGGAGTCGGTCTATAGCGTTCGCGCTCGGCACCTTCGGCCGCAGGGAGTCGAGCACCCTGCTCAGGTTCGCCGGCAGGCCACCGATCAGGACGTGCCGGTGCTTGTCCAGGAGCGCGCGCAGCGTGCTCAGCGACCAGAGATCGACCGCCACGCCCTCGTGCCGCTGACGGAGCTTCCCGTCGAACGAGTTCATCTCATTGCCGTTGAGATCCTTTGGGAACACGAACGTGACGCGGGCAGGGCCGTACGCGAGGGAGGTGTCGAGCGACTCGACACAGGCGTCCCAGCGGATGCGCTCCCTGTAGTTCTTCGCCTGGAAGACGTGCCGGCCGTGCTCGCCGTCGTCAAACACGAGTGTGTCCGCTCCGAGATCCGGCGGGGTCGTCTTGACGGCCCCCGGATGCTGCGCGAACGCGAGGTCGAACACGAGCTGCTCGAACTCCTGCCACTCAAGTCCGGCGATTCGCAGCTCCGTCTCGCGGTTCAACGACACGGCCGCCTGCCCGCCAGCCGCGCTGCGTATTCGCCGTCGATCGCCATGCTCCTCAAGGCTAGACGCCAGCACGGGCAGATCTGCTCGGCTATCTCGATTAGCTCTGGGCAGGCGCGTGCTCTGGATGAAGACCACTCGTCCGTGCTCCGATGAGTTAGACGCTCGCTTGGCCCTGAGCTGCGCCTCGCGCTGGTCGTACCGAGATGTCGGCTGTCGCGGGATGACCGAGCGCGCGCCGCTGGTCGCCTAGTCCTCGATCTCGCTGAGCGGCAAAGCGCTGGTGGCCGCTAACGGGCGATTCGAGCGGGTCCGAGGGGTTGCTCGGCCCATATCCTCGCGGGGCTCAAATCGGCCGAAGCGGTGCGACAGGGCGAGAGATAGGCTCGTTCCCGCGATGCCGGCGAAGACGCCACCGTCGGAGGCGACGGAGATGAGCCGGGTGGCGCGCAGGGCGCTCGCGTACATCGCGACCCTCGTACTGCTCGACTGGCTCGCCCCCGAAGTCCTCTACCGCATTCTGCAGTGGGTGTTCCTGCTCTTTGTGCTCGCGGTGCTCGCGTGGCTGGTCGAGTCGATCGTCTGGCTCGTCAACAGGCGAACCCCCAAGTTTTGGATGTGGTGCAGGCGCGCGACGAGGTGGGTCGCTGGCGTATCGCCCGAGGGGGCCATTTCCACGGATCCCGAGCCGAAAGGGGACAGCGTCGGCGATAAGCAGTCGAAGGGGACGTCCCTCGAGGTGAAGGCGCTTGGTGTCGTCCTCGGGCTCTTGGTATTCGGATTGCCTTGGGCGATGTTCGGCGCGGGGCCCGTCGGGAATCACAACGCGATCCGCCTCTTGCTCGGCCCGTATACCGTGCTCGTGTTTCTCCTCGTCGCGCACCTCGGGCTTCTCGTCGATATCGTCTTTCGCTTCCGCTGGCCCTCCCTCCAGATGGGCCGCCTGTTGGCTGGCTTCGCTGCCGCGGTTGTGTTCGAGGTCCTCGAGGTTGTTGCGCTCTTCTCAGCGGGCTACGTTCAAGCGTTCCGAGAACACTCGACGGGGTCGCTCGCGTGCTTCACGGCTCACCATTTCAGTCACCTTGACGCCCTTTACTTCACCGTTGGCAATCTCTCGACGGCGGGTACCGGGACGATCGCTCCGGCCTCCCAGTTCTGCCGCGGGATCGTGACGCTCCAATTGCTTGTCGGCATCGGTGTGCTGGGCGTTATCGTCGCCGGTGTCACAGCGCAGCTTGCCCGATCACTGACGTGGAGACAGGCCGACTAACGGATGCGATATGCCCTGTGAGCACGCCGCGCGCACACGCGCGCGCGAAAACCCCAGCCGGAGGGCTACCCCACCGCGTGGTCGTACTTCAACGTGAGCAGGGCATGGCACCGGCACACGAGCGGCTCGCTGGTACGACTGCGGTGCTTGCGCTGGTCGTTGGTGGCCTGAGCGGCAGCGCGGTGCTGTCGATGGCGACGCTCATCGGCGCGGTAGGCGTGCACCTGTATCTGCGCCGCACGCGGTGAGCCAGAAACACGGACAGGGTCGTTTGGGTTCAGCACAGGGTGCTGCATCACACGGGGCTGCAATTGCTCACATGCGAGCGTCCACGTCCAGGTTCGGCGCGTGCCCGCTCCGGACGAGCACCAGATCGGAGATGCGTCAAGGCGAGCGCTTCCGCTTTTGCCCTAGCGAGCGGGCGTGTGCCGATCTTCAGTCGGCGTGCTCGGGCATCGTCCATAGGGAGCATATGGGCTCGACGACGGTGACGCTCCCAGCCACGCTGGAGCAGAAGCAGGGTGAGAACAGATCATTGGATAGGCTGACAGCACCGTCACTTGTCCGCTATAGCCCGGGGAGGTCATCCTTGCGAGCGTAGTGAGATCGCCTCTAGCGATTTCGGAGATTATTTGTGCATGCTGCTTCGCAGCTCCTGGTCCAGATCCGTTCCAGCCGGCCAGACACCGAGCTCCGAGAGCGTCAACAGCGCGTCGCTCGACGTCTCGGCGTGGGCCTGCCGTGCAGTTGCAGTGGCGAGCTCACGGATGCCGGCGAACATGTCGATCTGGGTGGGTGTGCGCGGGCGCCGTCTCAGGCTGACCGCCGTGTCGGCCAGCCTGATTGCCCACTCAGGCGGTGGGGCATAGTCGAAGTTAGGGGTGCGCGCGCCTGGCGGGGTCAGCACCGTGCGCACGCGCGGTGCCCAGACGTTGGTGAGGAAAGCCGGCGTCGTGCTCAGCTCGAGGACCACCTCGCTGCGATCGGCAATCGTCACCAGGTCGGCGGCCGCTGAGGAGAGCATGAGCCAAATCGCGTGGTCCACTAGGGCTGAGTCCCTCGGAAGCATGCGGGATAGGCAGCTCCCGAGGGCGAGTAGGACGCGCCGGAACGGGACATTGGTGGAGGCTCCGCCGTTCTCGCGCCGGGCGCTGCCGAGAAGTCTGCCGCCGGGCTTTCTGCCAGCGCGCACGTACGCGCTCCTCGCGGCCTCCCATTCTCCACGCTCCTCGTACAGCGACGCGAGCAGCATCTGTGTGTGCGTGTCGGAGCGGGCGAGGTCGCTCAACCCACGTAGGACCTCAGCGCTGACCTCACGCGCAAGCAACTCGCGAGCGTCTTGCCGTCGGTCGCCGGCGCCCGAGGGCGGTTTGCTCGCCCAGTGAGCGACGTCGCGTGGATCTACGGTCGCGCACACCGCTGCCCGCGTGGGCTCGGCGGTTTCCGCGTCGCTGGGGATCTCGAACCAGAGCCGGTGATGGTCGTCGCGGCACAGTCCCGTGGGCTGAGTGGGGGGATTGGACGGTGAGGTCGGACCAAAGTGGAGGTTGACCCTCGGTCGAACGGGCGTCACCAGTTCGGCATGGGCGCAAGATCCGGCGCGAGCCAGTACGTCGATGCTTATCCACCTCGCCCCACTCCAGTCGACGGCATCCGCTCCTGGCAGCCCGAGCCTTTTCAGATCTTCCTCAGTTGCCACGAGGATGCTCAGCAGACGCTTTGCTTCATCTGTCGGGCGTCCGCGAACGCGGCTCAGTCTCGCTTGCGGCGCGGTCCAGCCGCCGAGGCTCTTGATGCCCGACTTCATTATCCGACGCGCACGCGGCGTCCACATCGGACGTCGCAGGCCGTCGAGCAGGCCAGTCAGGAGACCTACATCGAAAGGTTCGGGAACGCGGGCGGGTTCGAGTTCTTCGCAGATACGCTCGAGTTCTGCGATCAAGCCCTTGTTAGTCATGTGCGCTTCGGCGAAGGACGGGATCGGGACAGAGCCGACTCCTGCCCGCCAGATCACGCTCCCCCCGAGCGAGCAGACCTCTTGCGGTTGAACCTTCGGCCCCCCGTGAAGCTGAACCATCGCCTTCGGCTTCCAGGTCAGATGCGAGACGAGCGCGCGATTGAGCAGGAAGCTCGTGCCGCTCAATGGGTTTTTGGCGTGGATAGTGATCGTGCGAGGGTGTGGGGCCGCGCCGACGAGCAACGCAAAGATCAGCTTGATCGTGTTCGATTGTATGTGCTCGCGGCACGGATTGGATTCCGCCCGGGGGTTACCCTGGGCTTCGAGGTCGGCGACGTGCAGCGCATCGATGTGGTCGAGCGGCAGCAGTTCACATAGCCGCTGCACTGCGGCGTGTCCGAAGCGGTCGATAAGCATCATCAGCACCTCGGCCAGGGCGCCGTCGCCGTCACCCACCACATGCACATCGCCCCTTAGGTCGTCGAGACCATCGAGGCCGTGCCAATAGGTACCCCCCTTCGTGTCCGCGACCTTCGGCTCGGGCGAAAAGCCGGTGGCCACCAGCACGATGTCAAAGTCCTTCCACAAGGTGATTCCATCGTGCAGCCGACTGAACCACACGCGCGGCTTAGAGTGTTCGACCCGTACGTCCTCGACGGTGGTGCAGAACTTGATCGTCGGCGACGCGCATCGCGACAGAATTTCCTCGCGCACGGCGGCCGCGTACCCGCCGCTCCAGTCCGCGATCGGCAGGCTGGCCTTGCCGTCTGACCAGCCCGCCTCCGGCCAGTGAAACAACCGCGGGTGCAGAAACCGGCTGTATGACCAGCGCTGGGTGTACAGCGGGCTGGCTGCGCGCTCGTAGACCGTCAGCTGATCTTTGGGAAGTCCCATCGCCAGCAGCACGCCAGCAGCCGTCATTCCTGCTGCACCCGCCCCGATCACCGCAACGCTCTTCTCGGTCAGCTCAGGATCCCGTTCTCGCAATGCACACACGAGATTGATCGCTCGGCACTGTTGCGAGTAGATCGTTACGCGCCCCTCACGCGGCCCGCCAATGACATGAATCGCCCCGCCGATCTTCGCCCGTGTCACCTCGGCAAAGATCCTCGCGTCGCTGATCCACCGATCAACAGCCATCGCAAAAGGCTATCCATTCAACATGACGGAACCTGACGGAACCCGCACGCTTCTGCGTGAGCGTAACAGCGAGCTTCCGACGGAAGGCCGGCTCACGCTCACCTTGGACGACTGGGAGGAGCCGCGGTCCACGGAGCGATCTCGACTGCTTGGCAATGGCGATGCAAGCGTCTGGCGGTCGGAGCGCGGACAACCGGTGGTCGTCCCCTGCGAGCGTCACGCCGCCGTCCGTGGCGACGCTCGGTCGCGCAGCGAAGCAGCAGTTGGCTATCGGCTCGTATCGAGTCGGGCGCGGGGTCCGCTGACTCCAAGCCGATGGGCGCGCGACCGGCACGCGGTCGGCCCGGGGGCTGCGTCGGCCACTCGCGGCGTCCGAGCGCGAGAACTCCGATACGTCAACCAGGAACAGCCTAGGTTCAGGGAGTTTGGCGCGTCTCCGTAGTCATAGTCGGAAGCTTGCGGCGTAGCTCGGGGGGCAACTCGTCGAAGGTGAGCGATCTTCCGGAGCCGATGTTCGCGACAGCGCCGTCCCCTTCCGGCAAGGCGTTGTCCATCGCTACTATCCCCTCGTTTTGGATCTGAGCCACGATGGCTCCCTGCAGGACAGCCACGCCGCCGGGGGATACAGAGACAGTGCCTGCAATCGCCCCCTCGGCTACGAGGACCCGAGCGTTGACCTGTCCAGGCGAGGCAGGCTCACCGTCGCCTTTGATGTAGAGCCCTCTCCGCTCGATCTCGTCAGCCAGTTCACGCGCGCTCATGCCAGCGGGCCTGTCGGCTAGCACGGCGTCTATGGCTTCGTGCAGCTTCATCGGCACATCCTACGGCCCAGAGGATTGCTACCAAATTGCTACCAAATCCGCTCTCTGGGGCCGGATAATCCGTGCCCTAGAGCCATCTGACGATGGGCGATACTGGGCTCGAACCAGTGACCTCCGCCTTGTCGAGACGGTTGAGGGTGGGAATGAGCGGGTAGCGCAGGGCACGAAAAGGCAGGAAACACCTGCAAAATAGGCCCTTCTGGATTCCAGCACCTACCCTAGCTTTCCCGGCGTTTCCCGTCGAGATGTGCGCCAGGTGTGCGCCAAGCAGCGCCGTGTGTGAGGCCGTGGGGGCTTCGGGCAGGACGGCCCATCCGGTCACGCGCCTCATGCTCGATGACTGGTCGCCGAGCAGCCGCGCCGGTAGGCGTTTACGCTGCCGTTCGCTCTGATCGCGCTCGTCAAGACACCGGCCCGAGGCTCGGTGTCCTCCCTTCAGTCAGTGCTGGTCGTGGAGCACAGGCGCGTAGGAGATTCCGACGATCGCGCCCTCCGGTGACTGCAGCCTGGCTACCGTCTGACCCCACGGCTCCTCGCGCGGTGGGTGCAGCAGTTCGTAGCCGGCCTGCTCGAGCTCCCGTGCCGCCGGGCCCACCGCTGCGGCGTCCGCGACATCGAACTCGATGCTGACCTGCGGCACCGGCCGGTCCGCCGGCCACTGTGACGTCCCGAAGCACGCCTCCGCTGCCTGGGACAGCGGCCAGATGCCGAAGGACTTGCAGCCGGCGATGTGCTCGCTGTGGTGATAGTCGTCGCCGTGGCTCTCGAGCGGGAGCCCGAGCGTATCGACGTAGAGCTTGCGACTGGCGGCCGGATCGGGCGCGATCACCGCCACGGTCGAGAGGAACTCTATGTTCATGCCACCTACCTCCTCGTTCGCTGTGTGCTCGTTCTTCGATCCAAGTAAGGTTCCATAAGCCGTGCCACTTCGCGGCAACGTCTGTTCGACACTTCCGGCCTGATGGGTGACGGACACTCGGCCGCCGCGAGCGTCGCCAGAGCAACTACTGGTCAGCCTCTTTGCTACTCGCGTATGCTTGCTCGACGGCTCGAGCGAGGTCACTAAGGCGATATGCGGTCCGCGCGTGCCGGTCGAGAAAGCCGAGCGTCACGCTGCGATAGCCGTGCTCGGCGAGCTGCGCGGCGCTCATCACACGGAACTCCCAATCCTCGATCTTCAGTGGGTCGTACTGGTCGGGCTCGCTGCATGTGTGGACCGCGAACACGTACACCTCGGCGCGTAGTGTTCGGTCGGCTGCCAACTCATTTGTTTCGGCCGACCACTCTCGTCCGGTAAGCCCCGAGAACGTGATCGCGGAGAGCTTGCGCTGATTCCACGACTGCAGGTAGGCGCTCGACTTGACCTCTACCTTGATGCCGGTCGCGGTGGTGACATCCCAGTTGTCCCACGCCTTCCTCAATGGCGAGGGATCGCCGACCGCCCTGGCCACGAGGTACTCCGCGAGCACGCCCCGCACGATGTTCGTCCGTAGATCCGAGAACGCCCAGCGCCAGAAATCGAGCACCGACGAAGGGTCGCTTGAGAAGCGCTCTTGGCCCGTCAACGGGCGAGCCGGCTTGGGTATCAGCCAGCCCGGCGAGGGTGTGCCGACATCGGCATCGGGAGGCATGGACGGAAGGCTAACCGGGTTTCCGGGGCGTGGGCTACACGACTATGAGACGAACAGAGCGTCGATCTCCGGCGTGAGGAGATCGAGCAGTCGGAGCACGTCGATCGGCATCACGAGATGCCGGATGCTCGCGTGCGTGGTCTCGTTGCGCAGGTCGCGCATCGTGTCCCATCGCTGGCGCTTCTCGGGCGCGATGATTTGGTTTGCGATCAGCCACTCGATGCGGCGCTTGAAGTCAGGCCAGCGAAGCTCGCCTTCGGGATCGCGCTTCTTGTTCGCCGGGCCGCCAGCTTGTTTGTATCGGTGGAGCACGGCGGCGTCTGCGACACGCCGGAGCTGGTGTTCTGCAATCGCGTACAGCGGGTAGTAGAACCAGCCGTAGAGGGCAAGCCCCCGTGCGACCTCCCACATATCGCGGATCTCGACGGGCACGGCAGCATCCAGCTCGACAGCGAGGAACTGCTCGGCCCAGCCATCACCGCTGGCGGCGCGATGCTCGCCGGTGGCGAGGTTGATCGCGCCGAAGGCCCGGCCGGTCTCGTCGGGTTGGAGCCAGTTCTCCGGGGTGAGGTGCTTTACGCCGTCGTCGCGCTGGCCTGCGTCGCTCACGAGGGCGGCTCCACAGTGGCGAGCGCCGCTGCCCGGAACCGCTCGCGCGCCTCGCCGACTTTTTTGTAGAACGGATGCTCCTGATTGTGGGTCCGGTTCAGGGGCGGGCGCATCAGACGGACGATCTCCGCCTCGATGTCCCACGGCTCAGGGACGTGGACCCATTGCACGCGAAGGTTGATGTCCATCCAGGCCGTCAGCGCGTCGTTGTCCACATCAGCCAGGAGCGGCCGGTCGGTCCACTGGAGTCGCCAGCCTTCCTGCTGATAGAGAAGCGAGGCAAGCGCGCGGCGTAGCGTCGAGCGTCCAGCGTCCTTGCCGTGGTCGCCGAAACGCGCCCGCAAGACTCGTTTCGAGCTTGCGCGACCCGGTGCGATCCCGATGTAGATGAGCCCGAATGGCTCGATTGGATGCGCCGTGGTCGGGACCGCGGGGAGCGCTTGGGAGTCGATGAGCCACCAGGCGTAGATACCGCGCGCGGCGCGGTCGGCATCGAGCGTTGCGCGCATCTCGGATATCGAGAGCAACGGGGTGCGTTGCAAGCCCGCGATCACCTGCCTGCTCGTTGGGAAGGACATCGGAGGCAAGCGTAACCTCGCGGTCGGTGGCGTTCGGTGTGTGATCCCCTCCCCTGGCCGTCGCTTGCGCTTGGCCGCTACTTGTGGGAACGTGTGTTCGTGTGTACGTGATCTTCGACCCGGCGCAACCGCATGTGGCTCTCGGCACCGCCGCAACGCTGGAAGGGATCGCCGACGCGCTCGCCGCGAGGTCTGAGCCTACCTTGGAGGTGTACGCCAGTCAGGATGGTCACAGTCGTGGGCTGGATGCGGCGGAGCAGCTCGAGCTTGATGAGTCCAAGGTGCGCGATCGTCCTCGGGGGAAGGCATCGTAAGCCGAGAACAGCGCGCCGGGCGGGAACAGGTCGCGCAGCCCCCTCAGCCCGACGCGGGCTCGGCCAGCCGCGCGGGGCCCGCCGTCGTTTTCGTCTGCTCCTGCCAGGAGGCACGGTTGCTGTCGTCGGACGACGTCTACTGTCGCAACTCGATGCGACCCCGGCGATCCTACCGCCGCGGTACGCACGCAACAGGAGCGCCGGGACACTGGCTCTAGAACCCGAATCGGCACAAGCTCTTGGCTTCCGACCACAAGTGCCACGACCCGAGCTGCCCTTCTGGCTTCGACGGTCCGCGGATTGCAAGCTGCGTGTAAGCCGGCCGGCTGCCGCAATGCCCCAGCCCCTGCGCGCGTAGCTCCACGATCACCGGGCGGCTGTAGTAGCCACCGCCGGGCTTGAAGATCGAGTTGAGGCCGTACCCGATTGCGGTGCTGCTGCCCCAGCTCGTCCAGTGGATTTCGGTCACGAGCCCGCTGGGGTCGCCGCCGTTATAGACCCTCGCCGGCTGCGCGCTTCCCCAGCCTTCGCCGTCGGGCTTCGCGAATTCCGCCGAGCCGAGCACGGCGCTTCCTGAGCCGCCCGCAGCGCTCGACGCCAACACTCCGCCTGTGGTGCAGATCACCGCCAGCAGGACTCCGATCGTTGCACGCCTGATGTTGCGGGTCATTGGGCCTCCTCGGGTGTCGGGTGCGGTTCGCGTAGCCTCCCAGAGCCGGTCGACGGGCGGTAGCCTCCTGTTAGGAGCACACGGCCGCAGCCCGAGAGCTTCAAGACCCACGAAACGGAAGCCAGCGTCGAACCACCTGGATTCAGCGCGGCCACTTGCTCGATCGGATAGTCCCGTCGATGGTCCGCGTGGCGCGGAACGCGCGACCGAGCGCCGCACGCCCGGGACCGTCCATGATGTTCCGATGCAGCACACAGACGGGCACCTCCTCCTCTCCGCATCAGACCTCGTCGCGTTCCTGGAGTGCGAGCACCTGTCAGCACTCGACCTCCGGGTGGCTCACGGCTCCGAGACGATCGAGCGCACGAGAACCGACTCGACGGACCTGGTGGCCCGCAAGGGCGACGAGCATGAGCAGGCGTTCCTCGACTCACTAATAAGACAGGGACTGGATGTCGCGGTGATTCCGTCGGTGATAGACGGGCTCGTCAGCGACGCTGACGCGGTCGAGCAAACGATCTCCGCGATGCGCGCTGGCGTCGACGTGATCTACCAGGCCGCGCTTGCCGACGGCTCCTGGCGCGGCTTTGCGGACTTCCTCGAAAAGGTACCCATGCCCTGTCCCGCGTTGGGCGGCTACAGCTACGAGGTGCTCGACACCAAGCTAGCCCGGCACGCCAAGCCCGGCTACCTCGTCCAACTATGCCTGTACTCAGACCTGCTCGCCAGCGTTCAGGGCATCTCGCCGGCGCAGATGCACGTCATCCCCGGCTCACAAGAGCGCGAGAGCTTCCGGCTCGATGAGTTCTCCGCCTTCTATCGCCGGCTGCGCCGCCGCTATGAGACCCGCCTAACCAACGAGTTCGCTGGCACCTACCCTGATCCGGTCGAGCACTGCGGCCTGTGTAGGTGGTCCGAGCACTGCTCAGCACGCCGTGCAGCCGACGACCACCTATCGCTCGTCGCCGGGCTCGGGCGCGCCCAGGCCATCCGGCTGAGCGACACGGGCATCACGACATGGACGCAACTCGCCGTGGTGCAGCCGGCGGATCGGCCTGCGCGCGTCGGACGAGCCACGTTCGAGCGGCTGCGTCAGCAGGCCCGGCTGCAGTTGCACGAGCGCTCAACCGGCGAGCAGACCTATGAGCTCCTGCGACCCCAGGAGGGACGGGGCTTCGCGCGGCTGCCCGAGTCGCGGCCGGGCGATCTCTTCTTCGACATGGAGGGCGACCCGTTTTACGAGGGCGATGGGCTCGAATACCTCTTTGGGGTCACTCGTATCGAGGACGGCGATCCCGTCTTTCGTTCGTTCTGGGCGCACGACCGGCGCGAGGAGAAGGTTGCGTTCGAGGCGTTCGTCGACTTCGTCCTCGCGGCGCTCGCGGAAGATCCGGCACTCCACGTCTACCACTACGCACCGTATGAGCCATCGGCACTGAAGCGGCTCATGGGCCGCCACGGCACCCGCGAGGAGGAGATCGACCGTCTGCTACGCGAGAAGGTCCTCGTGGACCTGTACGCGGTGACGCTGCAGGCGATGCGCACCTCGAAGCCCGGTTACTCGATCAAGCAGATCGAGGAGTTCTACATGCCAAAGCGCGACCAGGACGTCACCGACGCCGGTGACTCGATCGTGCGCTTTGAGGAATGGCTCGACACGGGCGAGCCCGGCATCCTGGACGCGATCGAAACCTACAACGAGGTCGACTGTCTCTCGACCGTAGAGCTGCACCGTTGGCTGCTCGACCGCCGCACGGAGGCGCAGGAGCAGTTCGGCGTTGCGATCCCGTGGCGGCCAGCCTCAGAGCCCCACGAGGCCTCGCCGGAGGCCACGGCGGTGTTGGATGAGATCGTCCGCATCGAGGCCGCGCTCGTCCGGAACCTGCCCGATGATCGGTCGGAAGGCAGCGAGGAGCAGCGGGCGCTCTGTCTGATGGCGCATCTCCTGCACTACCACCGCCGCGAGGAGAAGCCGGTCTGGTGGACGTACTTCAACCGGCTTGAAATGTCGCAAGAAGAACTCGTCGAGGACGCCGAGGCGATCGGCGAGCTAGCCGAGGACCCAGCCGAGCCACCGATCATCGACAAGCGCTCGCTCATCCACACGTTGCGGTTCCGCGAGCAGGAGCACAAGCTTGCTCCCGGCGCTGAGATCCGCGACGTCGAGACCCAGCGACAAGTCGACGTCGTCGACGTTGATACACCGAACGGTCTGCTGCGCATCCGCCGTGGGCAGAGCCGCGCGCATGAGCCTCTCCCGCAGGGCCTCGTGCCTGGCGGCCCGTACCGCAGCGATGAGCAGCGCGCCGCCCTGCGGCGCCTCGGCGCCGTAATAGCCGCCTCGGGTGTGGACGGCCCCGGCGAGTTTCGCGCGCTGCGCGACCTCCTCCAGCGAGCTCCGCCGCGAATCTCCGGGCGCGTCGACGGCGAGCCGCTGCAAGATGGGTCCCCACACATCGACGACCTCAAGCGCCTCGCCGAGGGCTTGGACAGCTCCTACCTGTTCATCCAGGGGCCACCAGGGTCAGGCAAGACATGGACCGGCGCGCAGCTCATCGTCCATCTCATCGCGCGGGGGGCTCGAGTCGGAGTGGCGGCGACCAGCCACAAGGCGATCCACAACCTGCTGCACGAGGTCGAGGAAGCCGCCGCCCAGCAGCACGTCGACTTCCGCGGCTGGAAGAAGTGCTCCAAAGACAACCCCGAGTCGCAGTTCGTCTCGAAACTCGCTCGCTCGTTCATTGAGAACGAGCCGGACGTGCATGCCTTTCCACCGCCTGACGACGTCCGTCTGGTCGCCGGGACCGCGTGGCTGCACTCGCCCACGGACATGGACGGCAGCCTGGACCATCTCGTGATCGACGAGGCCGGGCAGGTTTCGCTCGCCGACGCCCTGGCGATGGGCACTTCCGCGCGCAACCTGATCCTCCTCGGCGACCCCCTTCAGCTCGCGCAGGTCTCCCAAGGCGTACATCCCGACGGAGCCGGCGCCTCGGTGCTCGAGCACCTGCTTAGAGAGCACAGCACGGTCCCTCCCGAGCTTGGAATCTTCCTCGACCGCACCAGACGCATGCACCCCGACGTCTGCCGTTTCGTCTCGGAGGTGATCTACGAGAGCCGCCTGGACACTATCGAGGCCTGCGCACGCCAGAACGTCGATGCGCCCGGGACGCTCACAGGCACCGGGGTGCGCTTCATCGAGGCCGAGCACACCGGCAACACCCGCGAATCCATCGAGGAGGCCGAGCTGATCCGCGCCGCCATCGAGGATCTCCAGCGCGGAGCCGTCACCGAAGCAGACGGCCGCACGCGCCCACTGGGCCCCGAGGACATCATGGTCGTGACCCCCTACAACGCCCAGGTGCGCTGCCTGACCGCCAGACTGCCGACAGGTGTACGCATCGGCACCGTTGACAAGTTCCAAGGCCAGGAGGCCCACGTCGTCTTCTTCTCGATGGCCACCTCCTCCGGCGCGGAGGTCCCGCGCAACGTCGAGTTCCTCTACAGCCGCAACCGCCTGAACGTCGCAATCTCGCGCGCCCGCTGCCTCGCCGTGCTCGTCTGCAACCCGGAGCTCCTGCACGTCGAGCCACGCTCCGTCGAGCAGATGCGGCTCATCAACGCCCTCTGCCGACTCGTCGAACTAGCGGAGTCCACAGCCGAAGACGCAGCGTAGAGCCCAGCCCATCAAGGAGCTGAGGGGCGCCCATGTCGCTGTTGCTCTGGGATGGCTCGGACTCGCTCGGGCCTGGGAGGTCGACACGGCTGCCTGGGCAGACCCGCTGGCTTTCGCCGCGCTACGTCGTGGCGTCTGAGTAGGGCTTCTGTGCGCGAGGGCGGGTACGGTTCGGGCATGCACAGGGCACGAGGGTCTAACGCAGCACCGCCGGGACCGAGCAAGCGCGGTCGGCGGTGACGCCCGACAAGTTTCTCGTCGACTACGAAGACGTCATCACGTGGTCAGTGCCAGACACCGCGGCGAAGGGTCTCGGGCTCCTCCCGATCGCGGCTTTCACGGGGCGTGGGAAGTATCCGCTTGAGGTTGCGCTTGCGACCCTAGATCGGCGCCCTCGCGCCGACGAGCTGCGCCGCGTTTGGTCCGCGCGTTATGGCAAAGCCCCGAGTCCGCTTCTGCTTGTAGCGGCCTACCGGGTCGAGGATGGCTGGAAGGCATCGATCTGTGGCCCTGCTGGCGATGAGCCTCCAGCAGAGGGCGGCCTTGAACTTGGTGAGGTAGAGCGGATCGCGGCGGCAGCGCTCGCTGAGCCCAGTCGCCACGCGGCGATCCGATTCCTCGGCTCGATATGGGCGGAGCTCGAGCACGAGCTTCCGGGGCTGCGAAACCAGGGAATGTTCGCCGCACATGAGCTCCGGGATGGACTCCCGCTGCGCACCGACTGGCGCGCGGCTTGTGATCGCGGGCGCTCGCTGCTCGGCTTTCGGGGGCGGGAGCTGATCGAGCGGTTGGGTTTTTCGGTCAATCCTCATGCGACGACGGCCTCGGTGCTCAGCATCACCGGGACGAAGCGTGCTGTCGCGATCTTCCTGGACGAAGGCGAGGACTTTGAGACGTCTGGCAAGCGCTTCACCGGGTCGAGCCCGGTCTCGCACGCTCTTGCTCTCGCTGACCGTGAGGGGCTACCGTGGGTCGTCCTCACACGCGGCCGGCAGATCCGGGTCTACGCGACCCGCCCGGAGACGGGTGTGGGGCGCAAGGGTCGCTCAGAGACGTTCGTCGAGGCGAATCTCGCACTTCTGCCTGACGAGCGCGCCGGCTGCATGCCGCTCTTGTTCTCCGCCGATGCGCTCAAGGAGCGTGGGACGTTCGAAGCGATACTCGAGGGCTCGCGCGACTACTCGGCGGACCTCGGCGCGCGCCTGCGTGATCGCGTCTACACGGAAGTCGTTCCCGCCTTGGCTATAGCCCTCGCGCATCAGGAGACGGTCGACCTCGACGAGTCCGCGCTGCGGCACCTCTACGAGCAGGCAATCACTGTCCTGTTCCGGCTCCTCTTCGTGGCTTACGCGGAGGACAAGGACCTGCTGCCGTACCGCTCAAATGGCGCGTACCGGGAGCACGCGCTGAAGACTATGGCCCGGGAATTGGCTGATCGTCGATCTGCCGGTGAGCTCATTTTTGACCGACACGCAACCGATCTCTGGGACAACGTCGCGAGCCTGTGCCTCGCGGTGGACAAGGGGAACGTCGAGTGGGGGGTCCCGCTCTACAACGGCGGGTTGTTCTCGAGTGAGCTGGCCGTCAATGTGGCCGGCGCGTCGCTCGCCGACGTGCGGCTCGCGAATGCTGAGTTCGGGCCGGCTCTCGTCGCGCTGCTCGTCGATGCGACGGAGGACAGCGTCGTGGGTCCCGTCGACTTCCGGAGTCTTTCGGTGCGCGAGTTCGGGACCATCTATGAGGGTCTCCTCGAGTCGAGCCTTTCGGTGGCGCCCGATGACCTGGCCGTGGATCAGCGGGGATCCTATGTGCCGGCGCGCAAGGGGGACGAGTGTCTCGTCGCCCAAGGCGACGTCTATTTCCACAACCGCTCCGGCGCACGCAAGGCGTCGGGGAGCTACTTCACTAAGCATTTTGCGGTAGAGCACCTGCTCGACCACGCACTCGAACCGGCAATCGATGACCACTTGGTGCGCGTTGAAGCGTTCCTATCTGCCGACGAGGAGGCGCGGGCGGCTAATGCGTTCTTTGACTTTCGATGTGTCGACCTGGCAATGGGATCAGGGCACTTCTTGGTCGCCGCGGTAGATCGGATTGAGTCGCGGCTCTCAGCCTTCCTCGCTCTGCACCCTGTGCCTAACGTGACCGTTGAGCTCGACCGCCTCCGCACGGCCGCGCTTGAGGCGCTCGGGCCTCTGGGCGAGGGTGTAGAGATCGAGCAGTCCAGCCTCTTGCGCCGCCAGGTCGCACGCCGCTGTGTCTATGGCCTTGACGTGAACCCCATCGCCGTGGAGCTCGCCCGTCTCGGGATCTGGATCCACACGTTCGTGCCGGGGCTCCCACTGAGCTTTCTCGACCACTCGCTCGTGTGTGGCGACAGCCTGACTGGAATAGGGACCCTTGACGAGGCAATTCAGGCCCTCGATCCCGAGCACCTTCCGGGACAGACATCAATGTTTGAGGATCAGATTGTCGGGGTGCTTGGTCGTGCTGAGATCGCACTCACACGCCTCGCGCGCATTTCCGAGGTAAGCAAGGCCGATGTAGATGAGGCGCGACACGCACAGGAGGATGCGCTCCAAGCAACACGACCCGCCCGCGACCTCTTCGACTTGATCTTGGCGGCTCGGCTTGGCGAGGCTGCGCCGCTAACCCGCTTTGACGAGCCGGATGTCGCGGCTAATCGGGATCTCGATGGTGCCAGGGCGCTGCGTGAGCAGCTAAACGCTCTGCACTTCCCGATTGCATTCCCGGAGGTATTTCTCGGGGACCGACCGGGGTTTGACTGCATCCTTGGCAATCCGCCCTGGCAAGAGGCCACGATAGAGGAGTTGGGGTTCTGGGCACTTCGCTACCCGGGGCTCAAGAGCATGCGCCAAGCCGACCAGCAACGGACGATTGAGCGGCTCCGGGGCGAGCGGCCGGATCTCAAGGCCGAGTACGAACAGGAGGTCAAGGCGATGGAGCGCCTGAGAGAGCTGCTCCTCGCTGGTCCGTTCCCCGGCATGGGCACCGGCGACCCAGACCTCTACAAGGCGTTCTGCTGGCGCTTTTGGCAGCTGGTATCCGATGGCGGTCGCTTCGGAGTCGTGCTCCCACGGTCAGCGCTAGCGGCCAAAGGGAGCGCCCCCTGGCGCGAGACAGTCCTTAGCGCTGGCGAGTATTCGGACGTGACGATGCTGCTCAATACGGGCGGCTGGGTGTTCGATGACGCCGAGCCGCGATACACGATCGGGCTCGTGACGGTACGAAAGGGCGCGGTGCCGGAGCCGCGTGTGCGCCTGCGTGGTCCCTTCGCCAGCGAGCGCCGGTACGACGAGGGCATGGATAGGCAGTCCGCCGATCTCGACGCACGGGCGTTTAGCGAGTGGTCGGAGGGGGCCAGCTTTCCGCTTCTCCCGGGCGACGATGCGGTGCGGGTGTTTCTTAAGCTGAGAAAGCATCCGAGGCTCGATGTAGGAGGCGACTGGATCGCGCGGCCGTACACCGAGCTTCACGCGACGAACGACAAGAAGCACCTGGTGCTCTCCCCTGACTCCACCGATGGCCTCTGGCCTGTCTACAAGGGCGCCTCCTTCGATCTCTGGGTTGCTGACACGGGAGATTATTACGCCTGGGCTGACCCACAACACATCTTGCCGGTACTCGATGAAAAGCGACGCCGAGCGCGGTCGTCGTTCAATGGATTCCCGCGCGATTGGATTGAAGATCAGGAAACGCTTCCGTGCTGGTCGGCGCGCATCGCGTTTCGGGATGTCACGCGTTCAACAGATTCACGAACGGTTCGCGCGGCGCTTGTCCCTCCTGAGATAGTCATTACGAATCAAGCGCCATCACTTCTTTGGCCCAAAGGGGATGAGCGTGACCAGGCGTACCTTCTGGGGGTGCTTTGTTCTATCCCGCTCGATTGGTACGCCCGTCGCTTTGTGGAGATTCACGTCAACTACCACGTGTTCAACGCGCTCCCGATCCCGAGAGTTGCGCGGGACGATCCTGTACGCCGCCGCGTGGAGGAGATCGCTAGTCGACTCGCTGCCGTCGATGCCCGCTATGCGACTTGGGCCAGCGCGGTCGGTGTGCCAGTCGGCACAGTCACCAGTGATGATGAGAAGGCTGATCTCGTATCCGGGCTCGATGCCGCTGTCTCGCTTCTCTACGGCCTTACCGACGACGATGTGCGCTTGGTGTTCGAGACATTTCATGAGGGATGGGATTATCAGCAGCGGCTGCGCGCTGTCCTCACCGAGCGACGGAATCTCCGGTGAAGCCCGAGCTCCTCACGAACCGACCGGGCGAAGAGGTCGCCGAGGGTGTTCGCCGCTATCTCGCCTACCTCAGGGAGTCCTGGAAGGAGCCCTACGAGCTAGCGATCGCGACCGCGTACTTTAACCTCGGTGGCTACAGCCTCCTCGCGGACGAGCTCGATCATCCGAAGGGCGTGCAAATCCTTCTTGGTGCGGAGCCGCCGGACCTCGAGCGGCGAATCCGCAAGGTCGACGACCCTGGACAGCGCTCAGAGCACCAGCGCGTGCGTCGCGCGCTTGAGGATCATCAACGCAATCTCGCTCTCGACGCGGACCTCCTTGGCTTCACGCTGGAGGCCGTGAAGGGCGCGGAGCGTCTCGTTGCGTGGCTGCACTCAGAGGGCGTTCAGGTACGGCGCCTACCCGACAGGTTCCTACATGGCAAGGCATGGATCGTCACGACGAACGACGACGGTGTCCTGGCAGGTAGCGCGAACTTCACCTATGCCGGTCTAACGCAGAACCTCGAGCTAGAGCTCGGCCGCTACGAGCCATCCGTCGTCGCGCGCGTGCGCAGCTGGTTCGAAGAGCTCTGGGAGGAGGCGGACGAGTTCGACCTCGCTGCTCTTTATGAGGCCCGATTCGAGCCCCACGCTCCGTGGCTGGTCTACCTTCGGATGCTTCTGGAGCGCTATGGCGCCGAGCTGGGGGAGGAGGCGAGCGCCACCGTCGCAGGCCATATCCACCTGACCCAGTTTCAAGAGGACGGCGTGTGGCGCGCCAAGCGGATCCTTGACCGCTACAACGGAGTGCTGATCGCTGATGAGGTCGGTCTCGGCAAGACGTTTCTCGCTGGTGAGATCATTCGCCAGGCTGTCCAAGAGCGACGCCAGCGGGTGCTCGTTATCGCGCCCGCGACGCTACGCGACGGCCCGTGGCGGAAGTTCCTGCTGGATTTCCAGTTGGGAGTCGAGTGCATCTCCTACAACGAGCTGCGCGAAGGACACCATGAGTACCGTCTGGAGGAGTACGCGCTCGTTGTCATAGACGAGGGGCATAACCTGCGCAACCCGGGCACCGAGCTTGCCGCAGCACTGCGCGAACTCCTGGCGGGGACGCCGCCGAAGCAGCTGGTCTTGCTGACGGCAACGCCCGTCAACAACTCGCTCTGGGATCTGTATTACCTACTCGCCTACTTCGTGAAGAGCGACTCGGCATTCTCAAGCGCCGGTATCCGGTCTCTTCGCGGCCACTTTGCGAGCGCGATGGCGCTTGACCCGGATGACCTCTCGCCTGAGCATCTGTTTGACATCCTCGATGACGTCGCTGTCAGGCGGACCCGGCCGTTCGTCAGGCGGTACTACGCAAACGATCGAGTTGTGATTGATGGGGAGTCGATGCCTATCACGTTTCCGAAGGCGCGACCGCTCACCGTCAACTACCAGCTCGACGACGCCCTTCCGGGCTTCTTCCAGCGCTTCGCCGTGGCGATGGGCGCACACACGGACACGACGGATGCGGAAAGAATCGAACAGGAGGCAGAACAGCTGCCCGTGCTGACACTCGCGCGCTACGTGCCCTCGCGCTATCTGCGCGACGGCGATCCGGAGGCTTATGAGGTGCAGATTGCCGGCCTGTTGCGGTCCGCGCTACTAAAGCGCTTCGAGTCGTCGTCCTTCGCGTTCGCCCGTACCTGTCGCAAGATGGCGGCCAGCAACGACGACTTCCTTGACCTGCTGACGCTGGGTCAGGTTGCGACCGGTCAGACACTCGCCGAATGGGCGAGCACCGACTCCGACGATCTCGACGACCTCAACGACTTCGTAAGCCGCAACGAGGCCGACCTGGAGGCCGCGGCTCGCTATGACGTCGAGCCGCTCCGGGCCGACATCGAGCACGACCGCGAGGTCCTGATCAGCTTCGCGGAGGCGGCCGAGTCTGTGCGCGCTGAGGATGACCCCAAGCTCGCCGCGCTCGTGACAGCGCTTGCAGAGATTTCAGCGCAGGCGCAGGAGGAAGGCATCACGAGCGAGGAAGTTGGCGACATGCGCAAGGTGCTCGTCTTCAGCTACTTCACAGACACGGTCGACTGGATAGCGGAGTTCCTCATCGCCGAGGTAGAGCGGAACCCCGACCTGGCGGCCTACCGTGGCCGCATCACGGCAGCCGCCGGGAACCGCGACGGCCGCGAGGCGGCGCTCTTCGGATTCGCCCCCAGGACAACTGACGCCCCGCCCGGTCGCGACGAGGACCTGTTCGACATCATCGTCGCCACGGATGTACTGAGCGAAGGCGTGAACCTTCAGCAGGCTCGCCACATTGTCAACTATGACCTCCCCTGGAACCCCATGCGGCTCGTTCAGCGCCACGGCCGCATCGACCGTATCGGCAGCCGCTTCGACGAGGTCTTTCTCCGCAGCTTCTTCCCGGACGACGAGCTGGAGGGGCTGCTTCAGCTCGAGGAACGGCTGCACCGGAAGATCAAGCAGGCGGCGCGCACGATCGGAGTAGGGCCGATCCTGGCAGGCAGCGAGGTCGCCGACCAGAGCTTCACCGAGGCCCGCGAAGAGATCGAGCAGGTACGCCAGGAAGATGTCTCGTTCTTTGAAGATGCCGGCGAGACGAAGGGCGTCCTCTCGGGCGAGGAGTATCGACAGGCACTTCGCTCGGCGCTTGAGAATCCGGAGCTGGCGCAGCGTCTCCGCGCCCTTGCGTGGGGCTCGGGGAGCGGCATGGTGCGACCAGGTGCCGAGCGCGGCTTCGTCTTCTGCGCCCGAGTCGGCGATCGGGCGCAGCCACAGTTCCGCTACGTCGTTTGCCCAGTCGGCCAGCAACCCGTAGTCGTTGGCGAAACGCTGGCGTGTCTTATGCATGCCCGCCCCGACCAGGGGCCAGATACCATCCGCGTTCTCTCACGGGATGCCCTCGAGCTTGCCTTCGACGCGTGGACCCTGGCAAAAGCAGACGTCGTCGCCCGCTGGAACGAGGCGAGCGATCCGAGAGCACTTGCTCCCGAGGTTCCCAAGGCTATGCGCGACGCGGCCGCACTAATCCGGTTGACGCCGCCACCGGAATGGACGCAAGAGCAGACGGATGCCCTTATAGAGAAGCTCGAGGAGGCCTACCCCGAGCGCATCCAGCGCGAAATCCGCGACGCCACCCGGTCAAGCAAGAATCCGCGCGAGCAAGCAGCGGCGATAGCAGCGAAGGTGGAAGCGCTGGGACTTGAGCCATCGCCCCCGCCAGAGCCCCTTCCGCCAATCACGGAGGAGGATGTACATCTCGTATGCTGGCTTGCAATCCAACCAAGTTAGCGGGGGAGTGACCGCCGCGCCGCGGTTGCACGCTTGACATGGCGCTTGGCGTCATGGCAGCGTCAAGGGCTATTCACGTACTGCGACAAAGCTGCCGTGAGCGTAAGCATGAGGCGGGCGTCTGGTGCGTCGAAGTGCTGCTCGACGGGCTTTCCCTCAGGATGATGCGGCGCGTTGACGATATCGATGGCCGCCTTCCACAAGCCGTCAAGGAAGGCGGGTCGCCCGTCGTCCTCGGTCCACGCTCGCTTCTCGGAGATGACGGCCGCTACAGGATGCTCCCTGGTCGCTTTGAGCTGGGTCTGCCACATCGCGAGTAGATCGCGGCACTCCGACACACAGTCGCTATATCGTTGCTCGTCAAGCGCCCGCCTGGCCTTGTCCCATTCCCTCGCTGCACCAGGGTGATCCGGCAGAGGTGGTGGAAACGTCATCTCAATCAAGCGGCTACGGTCATACCCAAGGCCCGGTAGGACATCGCGGACCCAAGTTGAGCGCTCAATGGCAACCAGCACGGGAGCGATGTTCGTGCGCCAGAACGGCAACACTTGCGAGAGCATCCCGTAGTGCATGTCCCACGGCATCTCGTCCGTACCAGGCCGTGGCGGCTGCTGGTTGTACGTTTTGAGGCCGGCGACGACCGCATCGAGTCCCAGATAGAGAGTAAGAATGTCGCCAGCTGTGGTTTTGCTGGCCCGCCCTCACCGCGCACGGCGCCTCCATCGACCCACACGTTGCCTACGATTCGGTTTCCGCCGAGGATGATGTTCTGCTTGTTGATTTGCGCCATAGTCTGAAGCGTGGCTACGAGGCGATCGCGCTGGCCGCACTCGCGGTCGACGTGCACGTGTCAAGCTTGCGATGCAGCAGCGAGGCTACGCTCAGCGCGTCAAGTGCGTCCTGCTCGGACATATGCCAGCTGACCTTGGGCTCGTGGGCTGTGGGATTGCGGAAAGCGCCGAAAACTCCGCGCAGCATGTTGGCCAACCCCCGCTGTTCTGACCACTGCGTCGGGCTTTGCAGGGCGTTGCACGCGAGGAGCGGGTAGTTGCGCTGACCTCTCTCAAAGGCGTCGTCGATGAGGATCACGCCGTCTGAGGTCAGACCCGCCTTGTCTCGGATCTCCGAGGCGAGGCTCTTGGTGGCCTCCAAGACGGTATGAAAGTAGTTGTCGCTGGCTATCTCGGCCCCGCAAGCGGCCAGTATCCGAGGATGGACGCCACGCTCGGTGAGCTGCCGGCGAAGTCGGCGGGATCGCGCGCGGGCATCGTTCAGCGTGGTGGCGACCGTCGATCGCTGACCCAACCGCCCAGCCTGGTCGACCATTAGTCCCGCAAACGCCAGGGTTTCATTGAGCGCATCTCGCCAGTCGGAAAAGGCGTCGTCTCTACCGCGAAAGCGAACCGGTCGCATAACGCACTCGAGAAAATGGAGCACCGCGTTCGCCGCTCCGTCTCGCCGCTGACGGGCGTCAAGTGCCGCGTAGAGCCGGTCGCGCTTGTTGATCGTCCGGTATAGATACGCGCTCTTTGGCTGCGGATTGGGATCGCTTATCCCTGCGGCGTTCAGCAGACTGTCGATTTCGCCGTTCGTCAAGCCGCTATCTGTCGCACCGATCACGTCGGCGAGCTCTCGTAGAACTGCATGCTCAAGCGGGGGGATGTGAGCCATGACGACCCTCTCAATCGAACTGGTGTTCGCAGTGTACGCCTACCCGCCGACGGAATGTAGGTCGTCCGAACTTGAAGGTCGCCCCGCGCCATTGGTGAGCAGCTGGGTCTTGAGTCCGCCCGCCATCGTCGCCAGGTGGCGGGCATCGCCGACTCGGCGCCCGAGTGCGATTCGGGGCTATCGTCTACTCCCCATCGGCCGCAGACTCGTTGTCCGCGGCCTCGCCGGGCTCATCGGTCGGCGGCACCAACCGATCTGTCTCGGTGAGCCGTAGTCGAACGACGTCAAGGTCATCGATAAAGGGCGGGATGTCGTTCGTCGCTACGATTATCTGTATCCGATCGCCGTATGAGTAGTGAAACTCGGCGAGTTGCTTCCAGATGAGCTCATAGCGCACGCTGTCGTACTCATTTCGTCCTAGATTCTGGTTAATGCCGTCAATCATGAGTAGACTCGGCAATCGCAACCCGTGCTCGATAGCCATGCGGTGCAGGGCCAGCATGTAGGCCACGTTGATCAGCACAGCCATGCCGCCGCTGTGCTCGCTGATACGCCGGCCGTTTACGATCGGCTGGTAGTCCCCCGGATGGATCGCCGCGCGCGGATCGGCGCCCTCCTCGAAAAGTGGGAGTTGTAGACGCTCAACCATCGTCGCGAACTCCTGCTCAAAGGCGTGGATGCGAGCCTCCGCTGCCCGGTCGATTTCCTCCGCGCGCGACAGACGCTGCTCCACCTGGGCGCGCTCCCCCTCGAGCACGTCGAGACGGCCGCGAGCGCGATCCGCCTTATCGAAGAGCGCTAGGTACTCGGTGAACTGGTCGACCCGTGCCCGGGCGTCCGCCTGCTCCGCGGCCAGCTGCGTCATGCGTTGGGCTCGGTCGGACACGAATGTCTTGGTCACGTCGTCGAGTTTCTCGGCGACGTCGTCGCGACGCTTGCGCTCGTCGCTCTCCACGACAGCGATCTCGCTGGCGGCTTGGCGATGGAACTCCGCGAGCTCATCGGTCTCGTCGATTTGCGCCTCGACGCGCACCTGCTCGACGAGTAGATCTGCACGTGTGACCTTCGATGATGGAGGTTGCAGGCACAGAAGGCAGTTGTCCTCAGACGCTCGGCCCGCCTCCACGTCATGGCCGCAGCGCGGGCATACTCGAAACTCGAAGTCGACGAAGTGAGCTGACGACACCACGGCCTTGGTCAATCGCGCACTCTGCGCGCGGAGCTGACGACTCAGCTCGACGAGCTCGTCCGCGCTGCTGAGCTCGCCCTTCCGGCGCGCGTGTAGCTTCGCTAGCTCTTCGTCGATGGTGGCGACCTGGCGGCGGAGATCCTGCGCCGCTGGCACCGTGTCCTGTTGGTCGGCAATCGTAGTGCGCTCCTTTGAGGCCGCCTGCTGCTGGCGGTGTGCCTCGGCGAGGCCAGCCTCCAACGCCGCGCGATTGTCCAGCACGGTGCCCTCAAGAAACCGGTCGAAGGCGCTGGTGCCCTGTCTGAGGTTGCGCATCTCGCCCTCGATCTCACGCAGCTGCTCCTGCAGCTTGGCGATCTCCTCGTCATAGGTACCGAAATAGATGCCGAACACGACGCGTCGCTTGTAGTCCTTAAACCATGTCGACGATCCCAGAACATCGGCGACGATCTCCTTCTGCGTCAGACGGCAGTATCGAAGGTAGTCCGCGATGCTGACAGGTTGGACGCCGCTCTCGGCCGGTCTGGTTGGAGCGGAAGGTACAACCAGCTGCGGTAGTCCCAGCCGCTCGATGAGCCACGTCCCATAGCTCTCACGTCCGCGCTCAGCCTTCATGGCAGGCAATGAAGCAGAGAAGTCATGTGCCGCGATGTCAACGCGTGCGGAACTTGTCTGCGACAACCGCCGCACGACGGATATCGCCTCATCTTCAATCTGCAGCTCGCCGCTAACGTGCGACACCCGCTGCAACTCGGGGATGATCCCATCGTACTCAGAGCCGAGTAGGACGCGCAGGACTTTCATGAATGAAGTCTTCCCGGTGGTAAAGTCACCTAGGATTACGTTGAGGCCGGAGCTAAGCTTCACCGTTCGGCTTGTTCCAACCAGCGAGACACGGTTAACCCGAAGTCTCACAGCGACTCCCCCCAGCGCGAGCCGGCTACCTCGGGGAAGTGCTGGTAAATGAAGTTCTTTAGATATGTCCCGCGCTGTTCCGCAAACTCGGTGCGCAGGACGCGGGCGTCGCGGGCAACAGCAGCCCATGCCTCGGTGGCGGCTAGTGCCGCAGCTAGATCGTGGCCAGCCTCGGTCACGCGGAGCCCGACATAGCGGGATTCGGGCACGGTGATTACGAGCCCGCGGCCGATCAGGCTTCCGAGAAGTGCGTAGTAGGCCGGATCCCAAGGGCCGTACCGGTAGCGGATCATCCGTTGCTCGATCGCCGGCTCGGAGCTTTGGTCCGGACTCTCGGCGTGGCGCCCTCTTGCCGCCATCGCCCGTGCGAAAAAGCGCGGATAGCGTAGTAGGAAGTCGAGCTTTGCGAGCTTCACCCGGCCCTGTAGGTGACCGCCGTGCTGGCTAAATGCGTCAATGAGCAGGAGAAGGCGTGCCTCTCCCTCTGCGCTCGGCGCGAAGACGCCACTACGCATCTCGCCTCCAAGGGAACCGGCACTCATCACTGAGCTGTAGAACACCGCCCGTCAACGCCAATCCGTCCTGGCCCAGGAGCGACTTTGGGTCGTAGGTGGTCGCCGAAGCAGTCAAGCGATCAAGTAGATCCGCGAAGATCTTCCCTGCTGGCGCCTCCAGATCGCCGACCGACTCTGCGCTTGCCACCGCGGCAGTAAGTAGGCGCTGGTCTAGGTCCTCGAAGTCGGCGTCTGCGCGGCCGGTCATGTCGCGGCTGCGCACCTCAAACTCGCGCTTCGCCGCTGCGGCCCGGAGCGACTTCGCTCGATGGAGGACTGCCTCGGATGCCCCGGCTAGGCGCAGCTTATGAATCATCGCCGAAGCGTCCAGCGCGCTGTCCTCCAAGACCTCCTCAAAGCGAATCAACGAGCCATCCATGAGCGGCTCGAACACTGGCGCGAGCCGGTCGATCCGCAGGCGCTTGCCCGCGACCAGCACGGCCCGCTCATCGTTCTCGTCAAGCGACTCGAATAGCACGGCCGGCCACGCGTCGGCCAGCAGGCGACCCTCCATCGCGGTACAGATGAGGCTGATGGCTTCGTCGTAGATCGCCTTGAGGTCGTTCGCCGGAAGATGACCCGCGAGGGCTCGCAGCATGCGGAGATTCCCATCTTCGATGTACTCGCGCGAGGCGACGAAGCGGACCTGCGTCCTGGCGAGGACCTCGCGGGACTCCTTCAGTTTGATATCCGTCGCCTCGCGTAGCGTCTTCGTCATCGTCTTGGCCATCGGATCGTCGGCTCCGTCGCCAGACGGCATCAAGCGGCGAATCGGGTCGCCTCGCTCTGACGCCCCCTCGAGGCGAATCTCATAAACAAGGGCGCGCTCGTCGTCGAGCTTGGCCAGTGCGCGATGGGTTCGCAGCAGGCTGGTCAATGCGCCACCTTTCGGTCGGCAGAGGTCGACGAAACGCCAGGGGCCGTAGTCTGCATTGCGTGTCTTGATCTGGGTGAATCTGAGCTTGTCGACCTCCTCGATGAGAAGATCCTCGAAGTGCTCGCACGTCACGCTGACGACGCGCTTCTCGGTGGCGCAGTCAAGGCAATGAGGAAAGGCGACGTGCGCTTGGAAGCGATAGCGACGGAAGGCATCCCTACCGCTGTCGTCTGGCACGCAGAGCTCGTCAAGCATCATGCTGAGGTTTTCCCCTCGGGCACAAGCTCGTCAGCATATGCCACCCATCGGAATCCGGGACGACTGTGCGCCGGTCCGCCATCTTGCCGCCCGCCAGCCGAGCGATCCGGCGACCTTGACGTGTGGGCTACCCGCTTACGTCAGCCGGTAGCCCACACCCCACTCGTTGATGACCCAGCGTTCGCCCGTGCCGCTCAGCTTGCGGCGTAGGCGGCTGGCGTGGCTGTCGAGGGTTCGTGTGGTGCCGGGGGAGCGGTATCCCCACACCGCCTCAAGTAGCTCGTGCTTTCGGAAGACTCGTCGCGGGTCGCCGGCTAGGTGCAGCAGCAGCTCGTACTCCTGGCGGCGCAGCTCCAGGCGCTTGCCTGCGAGGCTTACCGAGTGGGCGGCCGGGTCGATCGTCAGCGGGCCAATCTGGAGTGGTCCTACCCGCTGATTGTTGCCGGCTGCCCGTCGCAGTAGCGCGCGCACGCGCTCGTAGGGCTCAATTTCATCCTGCCACTGCTGCTCGCGTCGGAGAACCTGGGGATCGCGTCGGGTGGAAGGCATGCTCGGAGACTCGCAGATGCGAGCCGCGCCGCCGCCGCCCAGGTCGTGACACGTGACAGGAAGGCTGGGGTCCAGAGATGACCGGGGACGATGACATCCCATCCTGGGCCGCCACCAGGGGGCCGCGGGATCGACAGGGCCAAGAAGCGCCAGGCGGTGGCCGTGGACCCCTTTGCTGGCTCGGGCACCCTCCCTCCGGCGGTGACGCCGCCAGCTTCCGCCGGGCGGCATGAGATGCTGCCTGGGTCATGTTGCCCGTCCCTGCCCAAGTGAGCTTCCAGCGCGTCGTGAGCGACGGCACGACGAGCTGGGACGTGGTCCATGACGGCTGCGTGATCTGCCGCGTCACACGCACTGCCTCGTTCGGGCGCGGCTACAGCAAAAGCCAGATGAGCACCCGGCACGTCTTCGTGTGGCGCAGCTCCGTCGAGCACGTTCCCGGCCTCTCCGATGTCGAGCGGCTAGCGGTGCAACGGGAGGTGGGCAGCCGGGACAAGACGACGCGCGAGATGACCGTCCCGCACATCCTCGCCTCCTACGAGCGCGCGAACGTCCCGCTGCCGCTCGGCTCCTCGCAGGGTGGCTGATGTGGGCAGCCGCCCTTTCCGCGTCCTCTGCCTCGACGGCGGCGGCATGCGCGGCGTCTTCACGGCGGCCTTCCTCGCCGGCACTGAGGAGATCCTGGGTGACCGCCTGGCCAGCCACCTCGACCTCATCGCCGGCACGTCTGCGGGGGGGCTCATCGCCCTCGGCCTCGCCTCAGGCCGCTCCGGCCAGCAGATGCTCGACCTCTTCCGCGACCACGGTCGCGACATCTTCTCGGGCTCCTGGCCGGGGCGCCAGATGTTCATGCCGAAGTACTCGCGCAAGGGGCTCGACCGGCTGCTCCAGCAGGAATTCGGCGAGTCGCGCATGCGCGACCTCTCCGTGCCCACCTGCATCTCGGCCTATGAGGCCGTGAGCGGGCAGACCCGCGTCTTCAAGACCTTCCACGCCGAGGACCTCTACTGGGGGCATGAGCAGCTCGTGTGGCGGGTCGCCGCCGCGACCTCAGCGGCGCCCACCTACTTCGCGCCCGTCCAGTTCACCGAGGAGGACGCGCACGTCGATGGCGGGGTCTGGGCCAACAACCCCTCGATGATCGCCATCACCGAGGCCGTGCGGCGCCTCGGCCAGGGGATCGCGGACATCCGCCTCCTCTCCGTCGGCACGGTCGCGCCCCGCGCGCAGATCAAGAGCTTCCGCAAGGGCCGGCGCATGGGCCTCGCCGCCTGGGCGAAGCCGGCCATCGCCCTCCTGCAGGGCGGGCCGGCGATGGGCAACCACTTCCAGGCGCTCCACCTCCTCGGCGCCGATCACTACCTGCGCATCGGCGACCGTGCCGAGCAGGCCGCGCCGGTGGCGCTCGATGACGTCGATGCCTGCCAGCCGCTCGCCGCCATCGGCCATCGCGCGGCGCTGGACAACTGGCCCCAGGTCAAGGCGCTGCTCGGCATCAGCGCGCCCCAGCCCCAGCCATCCGAGCGCCCGTCATGAACGCCTCCAAGTGGGAGGACACCCTCAAGGCCTGGGTCAAGCCGGCGAGCGAGACCGAGGAGGCCAAGCGCGACCGCACCGAGAAGGCGATCCGGGAATGCCTGCGCGACGATGGCTTCTCGGCGCAGGTCCTGCGCGTCTTCGCCAAGGGCTCCTATGCGAACAGCACCAACGTGCGCGCCGACAGCGACGTCGATGTGGCCGCCGAGTACACAACCATGATCTTCAACGAGCAGATGCATGGCCTGGAGGGCGTGAGCGATGCCGAGATCGGCCTCTCGCCATCTGACGACGACTACTCGGGCAACACGAAGAAGCTCAAGGACGACATCGAGGCAGCGCTCAAGAAGACGTTCGGCTCAAGCTCGGTCACGCGACACGACAAGGCCATCACCGTCCATGCGAAGTCCTCGTCGATTGACGCCGATGTCGTGCCCTGCTTCGAATACCGCCGCTACCACGCGCGCGGCGCGGGCGGCAGGTTCCTCTTCCACCAGGGCACCATGCTCTTCCCCGACAGCGGTGGCCGGCTCATCAACTGGCCCCAGCAGCAGCACGAGAACGGCGTGGCGAAGAACAAGGCCACCGGCGGGCGCTACAAGGACATGGTGCGCGTGCTCAAGCGCATGGAGAACAAGCTCGTCGAGGAGGGCAAGATCAGCGAGCTGGCCTCGTACTTCCTCGAATGCCTGGCCTACAACGTCACGAACGATGCCTTCAGGCACTCCACCTACGTCGCTGACCTGCAGGCGGTGCTCGCGCAGATCTACAACGCGACGCTCCAGGACGGCAAGGCGGACGAGTTCGTCCAGGTCAATGACCTGATGTGGCTGTTCCAGGGCAAGCAGACCTGGAGCACCGCCGACGCGCGGAAGTTCGCTGACGCGGCCTGGGACTACGTCGGCTTCACGTAGCCCTGATCGGGGCCGGGGCGCTCGCAGCGGCCGTCCGCTCGCGGCGCGCCCGGGCCGCTCAGGCTCTAGTCCAGCGGCTCGTCGTCGTCATCCCCTTGGCCCTCGGGATTAGTGGAGCGCGGCGACGATGACCGCAGCAATCGCCGCTCCGGCGGCGACGCACGCCGCGACGCCTGCGAGCTTGCCCCATCGCCTTTGCGTGGCTGCGGCCTGTTCCTGGACTTCGGCGGCCGACGCTGTGAGGGCGGCTTGCATGTATTCGGCTGTGTTGCCGCCGAAGCGCGCCGCGATCAGGCCGTCCTCAAAGTCTTTGAGGATTTCGTCGGGAGTCTTTCCGCGCGCGGAGTATTGCGCGTCGTCTGTCATCGGACGTTGCTGTTGTATTCCGTGACGGCTTTGTTGAACGCGTTCATCGCGGGCTGCGAGGGGTGGGCGGCGAACGAGGCGACGCGCTGCGCGATCCTGACCTCCAGACCCTCGGCCTTGTCGGCTTCGGCGTTCTGCCCGCCGTTTTCCGACTCCCACGTTTCGTAGTTGCTGACGAGTTCGTGCGCGGCTTCGGAGAGGCCGGGGTCGGGGGTGCCGTGGGTTGACGCGCTGTTGTGAAACCGTTGCAGGATCTGTTCCTCCTGGCCCTGGAGTTCCTTCAGTCGCGCGTAGCCGGGCGGCGTGGCGCTCCCGCCGCTGCCGCTGCTCGGCTGTGTGGTTTCCGTCTTTGACGAGCCGTTTGTTGCGGCGACCGCTATGACCGCGGCCGGCCAGAGTGAGAGCGCCATGGCGAGCACGAGGAGGACGCGTCTCACGTCGGCACCCGCTCGGTTTGGAGCCAGTCGTAGGCCGCCCGCATCTGCTCGGAGCGCAGGATCTCCCACGCGTTGTTGAGGCGGATCATGTCGTCGGTCGCCGTGGTGGAGTCCGTTTGCAGGTCCGGGTGGATTTCCTTGCATCGCGCGCGGAACGCGGCGTGGAGCTCGTCGGTGCTCGCCGCGGGTTGGGTGCGGAGCAGCTCGTAGAGCTCGGCCGCGCCGAGCACGAGCTCCTGTTGCGTTCGCGTGAGGTAGCGCAGTGGTGACTCGTTCATGACGGCGTCGGTGACGTCGGCGAACGCCGCTTCGCGTTCCCCGTTGAGCTGGGCTGCGAACTCGGCGGCGTTGATCGCGCCCCACGCGCCCGGCTTCCGGGGGTGCGTCCAGACGGCTCGCCAGTTGTGGTAGAGCGCCCGCCAGCCGTAAAAGAACCAGGCGCCGATGGACCACCAGCCCAGCACCGCGTTCAGGGCCAGGGTGGTCGTGGTCTGCTTCTCCGCGCACGGACGGCAGATGTACGCGGAGCCGCGACCCTCGCGCGCCCACCAGAGGAAACCCGTGACGCGCACCCAGCCGCGAAAGACGAGCGGGCGGGTCGTGGAGCCGCACCCCGGGCAAGGCACCGTGTTCGCGGACAGGCCGAGCACGAACCCGTCGACCGCCGTGAGCGTAAAGTCGGACCCGCACTGCTCGCACCGTTCGGACGCGTCGCCGCGCGGCGTGCCGCAGACCCCGCAGAGGTAGCTGGTGTTGATCGGACCGGCCATCAGGGGGCTTGCCAGGCTGCGTACGGCGCGCGGCCGATCTGCCTCATGAGGAAGTCGGAGGGGATGCCGTGCTCGTCGTAGTACGCGAACTGGCTGCCCAAGGCGTTGAGCATCGTGGCGTTCGCATCGCGTCCCTGCGTCGCGCACCAGTTCCAGAACAGCTCGTGGATGACGTGGAAGAGCTGTTCGCCTCCCTGCTTGGTGGCGTACGCCGTCTCGCCCCAGAGTCGTTCCTTGCCGGCGTTGAGGCGGACGACGAACTCGGCGGTTTCCGTGATGTGTTCGCCGGGCGCTGGTGGGGCCAGGGGCAGCGTCGTGAACAGCGCTGGCTCGCCGGCGCTGACGCGGTCGCTGGCGTTGTCCACCCATTCCTCGAATTGCTCCAGCGTGGCTTGCTGGGCGTCTTTCCCGATCAGCGGCGTGTCGTCGCCGCGCGGGACGTAACGAAGGTTCGGGTAGTACTGGTCAAAGGCAATGCCGGGCAGGATCGGCGCGAACACGGCGTCGCCGTCCCAGCTCACGGCTGCGGACCTGACGGTACGGTCCGGTTGGGCGTGGAAGTCGAGGCGGGCGCTGCCGACGACCTGGCCGCGGCCGGTTCCAGTCTGCGTTAGTCGCACGCCGCAACTATGTCGGACTTTGGGGACATGATCAGCTCAGCAGAGGCCCTGCGCTGTGGCTAATCGTCTGGCTGGGCTAGATCTGCGTAGGTTTGAGCGGGTGTACAGTAGGCGCCGGGCACGTGTACAAACCCCTCCGATAAGCGTCTCAATCTGGCTCTAGAGGGATATTGAAGACTGTCCACCTTGGCCAGGCTGGGGAGGACAGCCTGGCTCAAGGCCAGTTCGTTGACGCGCATGGCTGACCCCGCGTCAGAGCGTCATGAGTTCGTCGAGGCGCCGCGCGACCTCCGAGGGGATCGCGCGCCCGCC